>TARA_R100000501_G_scaffold5162_1_pt1 | contig 188147 bp, 183 predicted proteins | sample TARA_R100000501 | Tara Oceans TARA_R100000501 (sample SAMEA2620120) | marine metagenome | biome: marine biome (ENVO:00000447); feature: mesopelagic zone (ENVO:00000213) & marine oxygen minimum zone (ENVO:01000065); material: "saline water (ENVO:00002010), including plankton... | reverse complement strand
GCAGTTAATCCTGGATGCCGTTGTTGATTACCTGCCTGATCCAACCGAAGTTGATCCACAACCAGAAGTTGATCTGGAAGGTAACGAAACCGGTAAACACGCTATCGTTGATATCAAAGGCCCACTGCGTGCACTGGCATTCAAAATCATGGATGACCGTTTTGGCGCATTGACTTTCGTTCGTGTCTACTCAGGCGAATTGAAAAAAGGCGATACCATCCTGAATACTTTCACCGGCAAAACAGAACGTGTTGGTCGTATGGTGGAAATGCACGCCAATGATCGTAACGAACTGGATTACGCACACGCTGGTGACATTATCGCCATCGTCGGTATGAAAGATGTTCAGACTGGACACACCTTATGTGACCCGAAAAACCCGGCGACACTGGAACCAATGGTCTTCCCGGATCCCGTTATCTCAATCGCGATTGCGCCTAAAGATAAAGCTGCCGCGGAAAAACTCGGTGTTGCACTGGGCAAAATGATTAAAGAAGATCCTTCTTTCCGTGTTGAAACCGATGACGATAGCGGTGAAACCATTATGAAAGGTATGGGTGAATTACATTTGGATATCAAAGTCGATATCCTGAAGCGTACCCATAACGTTGATGTAATTGTTGGTGAACCGCAGGTTGCTTACCGTGAAACCATTACGCAAAAAATCGAAGACAGTTACACCCACAAGAAACAATCGGGTGGTTCTGGTCAATTCGGTCGTATTGACTACATCATTGAACCAGGTGAACCAGGCAGCGGTTTCAATTTTGAATCAACCGTAACTGGTGGTAGCGTTCCTCGTGAATACTGGCCAGCTGTTGAAGCCGGCTTCAAAAAAATGATGGGCCGTGGTGTTTTAGCGGGCTTCCCATTACTCGATGTCAAAGTAAACTTGTTTGATGGTGCATTCCACGCCGTGGATTCATCGGCAATGGCCTTTGAAATTGCTGCGATGGGTGCGTTCCGTCAAACCATTCCGAAAGCGGGCCCACAATTGCTGGAGCCGATCATGAAAGTAGATGTGTTCTGCCCGGATGATAACGTTGGTGATGTTATCGGTGACTTGAATCGTCGTCGTGGCATGATCAAATCGCAGGATGCCGGTGCAACTGGCGTACGTATTAAAGCTGAAGTCCCACTGAGCGAAATGTTCGGTTACATCGGTACTCTACGTACGATGACATCTGGTCGTGGTCAGTTCTCTATGGAGTTCCTGCACTACTTGCCATGCCCACGTAACGTGGCAGAAGAGGTTATTAAAGAAGTTAAAGAACGTGAAGCTGCTGCGAAAAAATAAGCAGTTTACTAAAAGTTCTATTGAGAAAGGGGCGTTTATCGCCCCTTTTTTTTGGCCAAAAATTGACCTTAACTCAGGTTAGCCCAGTATTGAAAGAACTAGTCTATGCTGAGCTTTCTTTACAATGGACAAGGCTGAAAAATGGACCTGAAAAGCGGGTATCCCTACTGGGCGATTAGAAATGGATTGATGCGAATCTTTCCGGCTCAGGACCAGGATATTGACTGTGATGTGGCAGTTATTGGCGGTGGTATAACCGGAGCTTTGATTGCTGACGATCTCAGTTCAAATGGATATACCGTCGCGGTTATCGAACAACGGGATATTGGCTGGGGCAGCACTGCTGCCAGTACCGCTATGCTGCAATACGAAATTGATACTCATCTGACTGAGCTTGCAGAATTGTATGGCGAAGTGGATGCATTAAAAGCTTATCGGGCATGTGCAGAGGCAATTAATGACCTTAAAAAACTTGCTGAGACTGTCGGTGATGTCGATTTTGAAATGCAGGAAAGTCTGTATTACGCCAGTCGCAGTCGTGATAAAAAATCCCTAAAAGCTGAATTTCTCTTACGACAAAAACATGGATTTGATGTTGAATGGTTGGAATCAGATGCGATAAAAAAATTGTATGGTTTTAAATCGCCCGGGGCGATCCTTAGCAAACTGGCTGCTCGAGTTGATCCTTATCGGCTGGCGCATAAACTTCTGGACAGGCTGCAAAGTAGTGGCCATCACGTTTATGACCGTACCGAAATAAAAGATTTGAAGCCTTCAGATAAACAGGTTGTTTTAACGACAACGTCTGGATTTAAAATTAACTGTCAACATGTGGTAATTGCAACGGGTTATGCCAGTCAGAAATTACTGAAACAAAATGTAGCGTCAAATCGCAGCAGCTATGCCTTTATCACCGACCCGATAGATCCCGAGTTACTGGGCGAATTAAATAAAACCATGATGTGGGAATCCACCAGACCGTATCTTTATATGCGAACTACTGGCGATGGTCGTTTGTTGGTCGGTGGGGAAGATGATGATATTGATATCCCGGCAAAACGGGATAAACGTGTCGATAAAAAAGCCCAGACTCTGGCCAAGAAAGTCGAAAAATTGTTTCCCAAACTACCAATGAACCCGACATTTTCCTGGGCGGGTACCTTCGCTGAAACGGAAGATGGCTTGCCATTTTTTGGTGCTCATCCCCAATATGGTGAACGTGTGCAGTTTGCCATGGCCTATGGTGGAAACGGTATTACCTACAGCATGATTGGTGCTGGCTTGTTAAGAGCGAATATCGAACAGCGCGAACACCCGTTAGCGGAGCTGTTTTCTTTCTCCAGATTAGACCAAAGCAACAACGATTGATGCACTGACACAGAACAATACAGTCCATAATGCCGAACGTTTCAGCACGAAAATAATTAAAAAGCCGCCGAGCGCAATCAGTAAATCCAGCCAATGATTTACGCCTTCAGTGAAAATCGGATCGTATAAAGCAGCGGCCAGTAAACCGACTACAGCTGCGTTAATGCCGGCAACAACGGCACCTGCATTGGGCAGATGAGCAAGTTGCTGCCACAGCGGTAATATCGCCAGCAATAATAAAAACCCCGGAACAAAAATGGCGAGGGTAGCCAGCAGGGCATTCCAGGCCGAGGGCACTTGAGTGGGGATTTCAGCGCCAAGATAGGTTGCAAGCGTAAACATTGGGCCAGGAACGGCCTGAGCGGCGCCATAACCGGTTAAAAACTGATCGGTGGTGAGCCAACCAGTGGCAACGGTCTGCTGTTCGAGCAACGGCAACACAACATGGCCACCGCCAAATACCAATGCGCCGGCCTGATAGAAGCCGGCCAGCATATTAGTGGCATTAAGCTCACTGCCAGCAAAAAGACTGAAAATAAGCAGCAACATAAATACACTGAATAATATCCACGCGGTTTGTTTGCCATAATTGACCGGGAATCTAAAATCCGCTGTAAGTTGTTGCTGGCGACATAAAAACCAGCCTGCCAGTCCACCCAGGATAATCACTGCAATTTGCATAATCGCCAGATTGAAAATCAACAGTAAGGCAAAACTGAACAGTGCTATCAAGATACGTTGCCAGTCTGGCGTCAGTTTCTGAGCCATACTGATAACAGCATGAGCGACCACCGCAACCGCCACCAGTTTTAGACCATCAATAATCGCCATGCCGATAGCATTGTCCAGCTGATGAGCAATGGTGGCAAAAGCAAACAGCAGTAATGCAGAGGGCAGGGTAAACGCGATAAAAGCAGCAATGGCACCAAGCCAGCCAGCGCGAAACAAGCCAATTGAAAATCCCATCTGGCTACTGGCTGGGCCAGGTAAAAACTGTGTAACAGCAAGTAGCTGAGAAAACTGCTGTTCAGAAAGCCATTGCCGTTTATTGATAAATTCAGTGCGAAAATAACCAATATGAGCAATCGGTCCGCCAAACGCCGTCAGACCCAGTTTGAGAAAGGCTAAAAACACATCAGCGATGTGATGCAGATTGTTAAGGGCCTTCAAAGCTATTTCCTCTGGTTAATCGGTATGGCTGGCAGCATCCATCCGTAACAGTTCCAATAATCGTTGCATATCATCGGGTAAGGGAATCTGCCAGCTCACTGCTTCCCCAGTAGTCGGATGATCAAACCCCAGTAAACCGGCATGTAAAGCCTGACGACGGGTATTCTGCAAGGCAGCCAGACAGCTATCCGTCATCCCTTTTGGTGTTTTAAACCGGCCACCATATAAAGGATCGCCCAATAAAGGATGGCGAATATGCGCCATATGCACACGGATCTGGTGAGTGCGCCCGGTTTCCAGTTTGCAACGCAAATGGGTATGTGCCCGAAAGCGCTCCTCAATCCGATAGTGTGTCACGGCAGGTTTACCGTTTTGTGTCACTGCCATACGTTTACGATCAATATGATGTCTACCAACTGGTGCATCAACCGTCCCCCCGGCGGTAAACACACCGCAGGCAATGGCCTGATATTCACGAATTACGGTACGCTGCTGTAGTTGGCTGATTAATGAATGATGTGCTTGCAGACTTTTAGCGACCATTAATAGTCCGGTAGTGTCTTTATCAATGCGATGCACAATCCCGGCGCGCGGGATATGAGTAAGTTGGGGCGCATGAGCCAATAACGCGTTGACCATTGTGCCATTCTGGTTGCCAGCGCCAGGATGCACTACCATGCCTGCCGCTTTATTGATGATTAATACATCGTCATCTTCATAAATAATATCCAGTGCGATAGTTTCGGCCTGCCAGTTATCTTCATGAATAATCTGCTGTGCGGCAATTTCAATCTGGTCACCGGTGCGTACCGCATCTTTAGGGCGACAGACTTTCTGATTGACCAATACATCGCCGGCTTTAATCCATTTGGTCAGCTGACCGCGGGAGTATTCTGAGAACAGCTGGGCCAAGGCCTGATCGACACGCAAGCCACTTAATGACTCGGGAATGGTGGCATCTAGTTTAATAATCTCGGTCATGAATGGCTTTGCATAAAATGGGTTACGTATTATAACGTAGCTTGATACATCGCCGTGAAACGGACGAAAGGGGGATTATGAAACGACTGCTGATATGTCTTGCATTGCTACTGACTTCGACCTGGATTCAGGCTGAGCCAAATATTGCTTTACTGGCTTCATCCTGCGCGACTTGTCATGGTACCAATGGCCACAGCAAAGGTGAAATGCCCAAACTTGCAGGTCTGGAGCAAGATTATTTTATTGAACAGATGCAGGGGTTTGCCAGCGGGGCGAGAGAGTCTTCTGTTATGCGACATCATGCTGCGGCGTACAGCGAAACTGAAATTCGCCTATTGGCAGAGTATTTCTCTAAACAATAATTTGCTTCAAATCTTTTGGCAATATGGGCAGAAATAGGTCGCCCGCTGTGACTGGCGAATCAATTCTATTGGATGACCACATTGTTTACAGCCTTGTTTCTGCCGGGCATAAACCCATAATTCCTGAGCAAAATATCCGGGTTTGCCTTCGCTATCCCGAAAATCCCGTAAGGTTGTCCCGCCCGCTGCAATAGCTTTTTCCAATGTCAGTTTGATCGCGGCAACCAGTTTTTCTGCCTGTTTTTTTGTTAGTTTTGCAGCTATCAGCTGAGGGTGAATGGCGGAGAGAAACAGCGATTCACTGGCATAGATATTCCCCACACCTACAACGATCTCCGCATTCATAATAAAAGTTTTAATGCTGACCTGACGTTTACGGCTACGTTGGAACAGATATTCGGCGTCAAAATCCTCCCCCAGTGGCTCTGGCCCCAGATGGTTTAATAACGGATGTTGCAGCGGTGGCTCACTGGTCCACAATACAGCCCCAAAGCGGCGTGGATCGGTAAAGCGCAGAATAATATTATTGGCAAACACAATATCAACATGATCGTGTTTTTCGGCTGGCTGAAAAGCAGTCAGAATACGTAACCGCCCGGACATACCCAGGTGGATAAACAGCGTGCCTTCAGTGGTATGCAACAATAAATACTTGGCGCGGCGGCTGACCGACTGAATGATTTTCCCACACAGTTTTTCATCCAGGTTGTCAGTGATAGGCCAGCGCAGTCGAGAGTCACGAATGACAACCTGCTTAACCTGCTGATTTTTTATATATGGCGCAATGCCACTGCGGGTGGTTTCGACTTCAGGTAATTCAGGCATATCACTCGTTTATTGAAAAGAGGGCAGGAATAATGGTGGCTGGAAACAGATATTGTAATTGTTGTTGATGATCAGTAAGCGTAAGACCTTCCTCGCTATTTGATACAACAAATTTACGCTGTGTGTGATCGGTTAATTTAATGGTCACTTCCTGCTCATCCGGTGTACTTGTTTCATCATCTAACATGATAACAACCTGCATGGCATAAGCCTGTTGCCAGTTTTGCAAAAGTGCCAGGAGTTTATCCTGAGGATAATTTTGCGGCATGGAGTGCCAGCTGTCATTTTGCTGAACTATGGAGAGTGCCGCGTATTTTTGCTGGCCCTGTTGGTTTTGCAGCTCAGGCAAGTGCAGAGCTGCAATTTTGCTGGCCGGATCCAATAAACGGTTATCGACAAAGCTACTGGCACTGGCACCGAGTAATGGTGAAATATCATCGTTAATTAAATAAATCTGCTGATTGTGCAGAATATAACGATACCCGCTGAGCGGTTCAGTATCACCAAAAGCAAAATGGTATTCATTGAAAACTAATGATAACTCAGGCTGCTGCAGTCCGAATTCTGCCAGGTCAGTTGTTTGTGTCACCGGGATCTGTTGATGAGCTGGTTGTTGTAACAGACTGAGTAACAGATTGATCCGGGTTTGATTGGCTCGCACATGTATTGGCTGGCTTAACTGCCATTGCTGATCGCGTTGCAAGTGAATGGTTTGCTGTTCACGGCGAACAATTGTAATTTGATTGACCTGTGCCGCCTGAATTTTATCAGTGATATAAGCTGAATCCTCTACTTGCGATTCTGTCATTAACCACACTAATAGAACCGCAACCACCAATAACAGCAGATTGGTCAGATATGTGCTTTTCATCGGCGTCTTCTAATCCACCAGATACTTATGCCAATCAAAAGCAGACTAAGTGGTAATCCGAGTAAAAATCCAATACCAATAAATAATGATTGGTGCTCGGTTAATACCAGTTGGTTATCTCGGGTTGTGATGACCGGAATATCGATTGAATCATCCTCAGCCACCAGCCAGTTTGCCAGAGCCATCGCAAGTTCAAGATTGGCCGCTGTGCCAAGATACAGGTCGGAGACAAAATCGCCATCACCAAATACGGCAACACGTTGTTGTTGAGTTGTTGAAACAGGTTTTTCCATTAATACGCTGAGCATTAACGGCCCTGGAATATCGATTTCTGCATCAAAACGTAAATCATCCAGACTGGTGCCGGTCATATCACCTAATTCAGACCAGCTATCACTTTGTGATTGCATCAGCTCAGTAACTTGCCAAGCAGATTCAGCTTCTGATAATTGAATAGCATGCGCTTCTGGCATCAGGGTGACGCTGGAAGTGGCTGCAGTAACCGGGTGATTGGCGTAATCTGTCACAATCACAAAACGTGGATCTTCCAGACCTAATTTACCGGCATTGGGATCCACCATCGTACCCGGTACAAAGCTCAGATTAAGCTGTTTACGGATGGCCGCCAAGCCCGTATCAGTGTCAGGTTCGCTGAGCCAGAGCAGATTACCGCCTTGCTGCAACCATGACTGTAACTGGACAATATCGCTTTGCGGCCAGGCGGCTTGTGAACTGGCAATAACCAATACAATTTTTTTATCCTCGCTGTTAAGTTGCATCGCTTCTGTCATGGTCAGAGATTGCACCTCAAAGCCGGTGCTATTCAACTGTTGTCCCCATTGCGACATATCAAATGCACCATCACCGGCAATATCCCGTTCCCCATGACCAGTAATAAAGATTAATTCAGGCAAGTTACTGCGACTGACTTTTATAATGGCATTGCTTAGCGATTGCTCAGATAAATCATATACATGTTGTTGTCCCTGTTGACCTGAAACTACCATTTCAGCCTGCTGCTGAATGTCCAGTTCACGAACCCGCTGTGGCTGGCTGACAGGATCAATAAACGACACTGTAAGTTGCTGACTATGCTGTTGATAGCGCTTTAATAAACTTTCTGCTGCTGATTGATACTGATGTCCGGGACTGATAAATACTTCTATTGTCACCGGAGTTTCAAGCGACTGTAATAATTCGGTAGTAGCAGAAGAGAGGGTATGTCGCTGGTTAGCTGTCCAGTCTGACTCAAAGCTGTAACGATTCGAAAGAACGGCTACTGCGATAATCACTACCAGCAATAAAATGTAAAAGATGATCTGTTGCAGGCGATGTTGATATTTAAACTGTTTTGACATCTTCATAGACTCAACCTCGCTGCATCAAGTCGCCGAATAGTCATCAGAATAAATACCACGCAGAACAGAGCAAAAAAGCTTAGATCAACACTGTTAATCTGTCCTGCCAGCAGCGGTTGAAAATGTCCTAACAGGGATAACCAGGCCAGCCAGTTAATTTGGCCTGAAACAGCGCTGGCCGCAGCAAAATCAATTATCCATAATAAAAACAGTAAACAGAATGTCATCACCGCTGCAATAATCGGCTGGGTGGTGAGTGATGATAAAAATATTCCGGCGGCCAAGAAACTGGCTACCAGCAAAAACAGCCCGAACATGCTAACACCAAACTGGTAAAAATCGATTGCTGATCCGGCAAGCAGCGATAGCGGCATTAAAGCAATCAATGCTAATTGCAGCAGAAAAAAACCAAGATATCCGAGGTATTTACCTAACACAATCTGACTGGCGGAAAGTGGCGCAGAGATCAAAAGAGGCAGACTATGGTTACGATGTTCATCAGCAAAAGCCCGCATGGTGATAAATGGGGCAATCAATAGCAACACCAGAGCAGCATTGCTTAATAATGGCGCAATAATCATTTCTGTTACACCGGGAGCTCCCGGGATGGCTGAAATCTGGCCCTGAATCTGAGCAAAATACTCAATATGACTGAGAAACATATATGCCAGTAAAAACTGTACCAATGCCAGCATTATCCAGGCAAAAGGAGACAAAAACAGTCGCGAAATTTCAAGTCTTGCCACGCACCACATCAGTTTTTAACCTCAGCTAGCGGTGCGTCATCTTTTATCAGATGCATAAAAATATCTTCCAGCGAGTCCTGTTCACGCAACAGTTCCTGCAGTTGCCAGTGTTTAGATACGGCACTCGCTATCAGGTTTTCTGTAGGATCCTGTTCCGGGTGATAAAGGATTCGAAACTGATTGGCTGAAACGGGCTCCACCGAAGACACATTCGTTAGAGCCTGAAGCTCGGTGATCGGTGGCGGGGCAGATAAAGTGATCCTCAGGCTGCTGTTGAGTCTTTGCTGATGCAGAGCTGTCAGGCTATCGGCAAACATGACCTGGCCTTTACTGATGATTTGTACCCGATCGCAGAGCATTTCCACTTCTGGCAGAATATGCGTCGACAGTATCACGCTATGTTCATTGGCCAGTTCACGAATGAGTTCGCGGATCTGCCGAATTTGTAGGGGATCCAGACCAGAAGTCGGTTCATCCAAAATGACCACCGCCGGGTTATGCACGATCGCCTGAGCGATGCCGGTACGCTGTTGGTAGCCTTTGGATAATTGACCGATCAAACGTCGCTGGACATCACCCAGTCCACAGCGCTCAATGACCGTTGCAACTGCAGATTTAAGTTGCTGGCCTTTGAGCAGATTGAGTCTGGCACAATGCTGTAAATATTCGTTGACGGTCAATTCACGATATAACGGCGGATTTTCCGGCAGATAGCCCAGTTGAGCCTTGGCCTGCTTAGGTTGCGACAATAAATCAAAACCATTGATATGGATCTCGCCTTTATCCGGCGCCAGATTACCGCTAAGCATTTTCATAGTGGTGCTTTTACCAGCACCATTGGGACCGAGAAAACCCAGTATTTCTCCGCGTTTTACCGTGAGATCGATATTTTGAACCACAACATTGGGTCCAAAATAACGTGACAGATTTTGTGCTTCCAGCAATATAGTCATAGCGCACTATAATACGGTTTTGAGGTGAATCGTCTACTACGTTGTTGCAACATAGATATCATCTGAGATTTCAATATTTTTGGAGCGCGGCACAGTTCATCTCATTGCCCAAAATAAAGAACAATTTTAAGTTTAATTTATTCGAGCCATAAAAAAACCCGCATTAAAGAGCGGGTTTTTTTAGAAGCAGTAAACAATAGTGTTACTTGATTTTTGCTTCTTTATACATCACGTGTTGACGGATAACGGGATCAAACTTTTTGATTTCCATTTTTTCCGGCATGGTGCGTTTGTTTTTATCAGTAGTGTAGTAGTGACCTGTACCTGCTGATGAAACTAATTTGATTTTATCGCGCATGTCCTGACTCCTTAGATTTTTTCGCCGCGGCTACGGAGATCAGATAAAACGGTATCAATACCTCTTTTATCAATGATACGCAGACCATGATTGCTGACACGCAATTTTACCCAACGGTTTTCAGACTCAACCCAAAAACGGTGTGAGTGAAGGTTAGGTAGGAAACGGCGTTTTGTTTTGTTGTGAGCGTGTGAAACATTGTTTCCGCTCATAGGGCGTTTGCCCGTTACCTGACATACTCTGGACATGTTAATCCTGCTCCTGATGCATTTTTAGTGACTGACGCGTCCTGCCAACGCATCATTCTGAATAAACTAAGCCGGACTTTATACCATATGTGCTATCTGATGTGTAGCAGTTTTAAGCTATAAATCAGCTGAGGCCCATTTTGTCGAGCTGTGCTGAAACGCTCTCTTTATCGAGTACACCAATTTTGCGCATCACAATTTTGCCTTCGGGCGAAATCAGATAATGCGTTGGTGTCACCCGAACATTATTAAATGCGCTGGAAATTTCGCCTTCACTGTCCCAGATAAGCGTGTAGGGAAGACCCCGGTCTTCACGCATTGCCTTGATATGTGAAGGTGTGTCGTGGGGCAGTGAAACGCCCAGCATGACCAAGCCTTTTTTTGCGTATTCTTCATGCAAAGCAATGAGTTCGGGCAGTTCCTGAATACACGCCGGGCAATCAGTCGCCCAGAAAATCATCAATATTGGTTTACCGGCATATTCGGTGAAATTATGCATTTTTCCGTCTACATCCTCAAACGTAAGTTCGGTGTAGGCCGGAGCGGTAGCATTCTTGTACATAAAGACGACAAACAATAATGCAAATAGGGCGGCTATAAACAGTGCAAAACGTTTTCCAGACTTCATTTTATCTCTCAGTTTGCTGGGTTAATTGACCTAGAGATTCTGTCAGTTTCAGATTTTCACGATAATCCACCGGACAATCAATAACGGTGACTGTATTTCTGTCCAAAGCTTCTTTTAAAACAGACATTAACTCTTCGGTCTTATTCACTCTGACACCCGTTGCGCCAAATGATTGCGCATATTGTACAAAATCCGGATTGCCGAATTTTACATTACTGGTTCGGCCAAACTGGTTTTGCTGTTTCCATTCAATCAGACCGTAGCTTGCATCGTTCCAAATCAGAATGACAATCGCGATATTCAAACGAATGGCTGTCTCAATTTCCTGAGAGTTCATCAGAAAACCAGCGTCACCGGTTACTGCAACGACTTTGCGTTCCGGATGTGCCAGTTTGGCTGCAATTGCACCCGGAACTGCTATGCCCATGCTGGCAAAGCCATTGGAAATAATGCAGGTGTTCGGGTATTCACAGCGGAACATTCGTGACATCCACATTTTATGGGCACCCACATCGCAGATTACGATATCTTCCAGATGCATGGCGGTACGCAGATCCCAGATGATTTTCTGTGGTTTAACAGGGAATTCGGTATCACGGCGATGCTGATTCATTTCTGTAATCAGACTATCGCGTAAAGTACGCATGGCCTTACCTTCGTGCGGCGTGGTTAGGGCTGCAATTCGATTCAGACTGTGCGTAATATTGCCCACAACACCCAATACCACACTGTAATATCCATCAACCTCAGCATGGGTGGTATCAATATGAATCAGCGTGCGATCCCGTGAGGGATGCCAGAGATAGGGGTGGTATTCAACCATGTCGTAGCCGATACAAATAATTACATCGGCATTGGCAAAGCCGGTATTTACATAGTCATTTGACTGCAACCCAACACTGCCCAGTGACATGGGATGACCAAACGGAATGACGCCTTTGGCCATAAAGGTGTTGGCGACAGGAATTCCCAGCTTTTCAGCAAATTCTGTAAGCGCTTTAGCGGCATGCGCACGAATGACGCCATTACCCGCCAGAATAATCGGATTTTCTGCATTGGAAATTAATTCTGCTGCTCGTTCGATATGTTCAGCAGCCGGTTCAGGAGGTGTGGCGTGTTTGACCCGCAGTGGAGCATCGTCAATTTCCATCTCGGCAATATTTTCAGGAAACTCAATAAAACAGGCACCGGTTTTCTCGGTCTGCGCCACTTTAAAAGCTTTGCGAACAATTTCCGGAATCACTTCAGGGCTGACAATTCGAGTGGAGTATTTGGTGATGGGCAAAAACATCGCTTCCAGATTCAGGACCTGATGCGATTCTTTATGCAAGCGATTGGTCGAAGCCTGACCGGCAATGGCTACCAGGGGGGCATGATCCATATTGGCATCAGCCACACCGGTAATCAGATTGGTCGCACCCGGACCGAGTGTCGCCATACAGACTCCTGCACGGCCAGTGAGTCGACCATAAACATCTGCCATAAAGGCCGCACCTTGTTCATGCCGGGTGGTAATAAATTGAATGGAGGAATCCAGCAAGGCGTCCATGACATCCAGATTCTCCTCACCGGGAATACCAAAAACATATTCCACACCTTCATTTTCCAGAGTACGGACAAATAGCTCTGCTGCTTTCATTTTTTCGCTCCGCGATGAATGGCTTTAAAAAAGGGGCTTTCGCCTCTAGGGTCTGTTGATCTTTCATAGCCACCACTGCTGGAGGCTATTTTTTTCGTCCTACAAGGCGGAAATGATGCGATGTAGTTGTTCTACATAAGTCATTTTCAACACTGTAGGGCGGAAAAATAGTCCCAGCCCTTTGGGTTGTGACTGAAAATGTACCACTCCACGTTGCTCGTCATGTATTTAGAGCAACTACAAAAACGTCTGGAACGTTTTTAAGCGTAAGCCCCTTAGGGGTGAGATACATGGATGTATCTCACAAACTGCATTCCTCGCGCCTTGATTGGAGCATTTTAGTCACAACAGAGGCGGCTCTGAAAGATCAACAGACCCTAGGTTTCACTGAAATGCTGTTGGAATTTGTTTATGCCAATCAGTGACCTGTTGGTATTGATGAGCAACATTAAGTAAACGTGCCTCATCGAAATAATTACCAATGATCTGTAAACCAGCAGGTAAGCCATTGGCAAAACCTGCCGGAATTGACATACCGGGCAAACCAGCAAGATTGGTATTAATGGTATAGATATCCGCTAAATACATGGCTACTGGATCATCGGCTTTATCACCCAGTTTAAAGGCTGTGGTTGGCGCGGTAGGTCCCATAATCACATCAACTTCTTCAAATGCCTGTTGGAAGTCATCGCTTATCAAACGGCGGCATTTCTGAGCTTTAAGATAGTAGGCATCGTAATAACCGGCAGATAGTGCATAGGTTCCGATCATGATGCGACGTTTAACTTCGTCACCGAAACCTTCACCGCGTGAACGTTGGTACAGATCCAGTAAATCTTTTGGATCTTCACAGCGATGGCCAAAGCGCACGCCGTCCATACGAGACAAATTGGATGAGCATTCTGCAGGGGCAACCACATAATAAGTTGGTATCGCCAGAGAGGTATTTGGCAGGCTGATCTCTTTGACGGTTGCCCCGAGCTTTTCGAATTCCTTAATGGCGACATCAATTATTTCTGCCACTTCCGGTGCCAGACCTTCACCAAAGTATTCTTTTGGCAGACCAATGCGCAGACCTTGCAGGGAATCATTCAGATTTGCGGTGTAATCTGGAACATCACGTTCCACGCTGGTGGAATCGCGTTCATCAAAACCCGACATGACATTTAACAATAATGCCGCATCTTCGGCGTTGGCCGTCATCGGGCCCGCCTGATCCAGGCTGGAGGCAAAAGCAATCATGCCGTAACGGGAAACACGACCATAAGTTGGTTTCAAACCGGTTAAATTACATAAAGATGAAGGCTGACGAATTGAACCACCTGTATCTGTACCGGTAGCCGCCGGTGCCAGTCGAGCAGCGATTGCTGCTGCAGAGCCTCCGGAAGAACCACCTGGAACCCGTTCAGTATCCCAGGGATTTTTGACCGGACCGTAAAAGCTGGTTTCATTGGATGAACCCATGGCAAATTCGTCCATATTGGTTTTACCCAACATTACCATGCCACTGGCTGCAATTTTTTCCACCACAGTCGCATCATAGGGCGCAACAAATTTATCGAGCATTTTTGATGCACAGCTGGTACGAACGCCCTTGGTGCAGAAAATATCTTTATGCGCCATTGGAATGCCGGTCAGTTTACCGGCAGTCTTGTCTGCAAACTGTTTATCAGCAGCCGCAGCCTGCGCCAGCGCGCTTTCTTCAGTCACACTGATAAAAGCATTCAAATTGCCATTATGCGTTTTGATACGGTTTAGAAAGTGTTGAGTCAGTTCCACACTGGTGATGTCACCGTTGTGTAGCAAGGCCGAAAGTTCAGAAAGAGTTTTGTTATGCATGTACTTGCCTGTGTTGGATTTATTCGATGACCTGTGGAACCAGGTAGACGCCAGCGTCGGTTTTAGGGGCAATAGACTGGAACAATTCACGTTGGTCAGTTTCGGATACCACATCCTCACGCAATCGTTGGTGTGCATCCAGTGGGTGCGCCATGGGACTGACTGCATCGGTATTCACCGCGCTCATCTGTTCGACCAGATTGAGAATGTTATTAAGATCTCGGGCGTAATCAGGAATCGTGCTTTCATCAATGGCAAGCCGCGCAAGATGCGCGATTTTTTCTACATCGGATTTATCTAAACTCATCAGTCGTCCCGTAAGTTAATTGATTTCACAAAGTTGAAGTTTAAATCATTAGTTGCTTGCCCAACAGACCTGAGCATTGCTAAAGTATCCATTTTACCTCTTCCGGATGTGGTTTCTTCAATGTTTGAACGTTTACGTGGGATCTTCTCTAACGATCTGTCTATCGATCTGGGTACAGCTAATACGCTGATTTATGTGCGCGGCCGGGGCATCGTTTTGGATGAACCTTCAGTAGTCGCAATTCGACAGGATAAGGGGCCAGGCGGCCCTCGCTCGATCGCCGCGGTAGGTGCAGAAGCTAAAAGAATGTTAGGGCGTACTCCTGGCAATATCACTGCGATACGTCCATTGAAAGATGGTGTTATAGCCGATTTCACTGTTACTGAAAAAATGTTGCAGCATTTTATTCGCAAGGTGCATGAAGGTCGCTTTTTAAAACCAAGTCCGCGCGTTTTGGTCTGCGTACCCTGCGGCTCAACACAAGTCGAACGTCGGGCAATTCGTGAATCTGCTGCCGGCGCCGGTGCGCGTGATGTATTTTTGATTGAAGAACCGATGGCAGCGGCCATTGGTGCCGGTATGCCGGTAGAAGAAGCCAGCGGCTCGATGGTGCTGGATATTGGTGGTGGCACCACTGAAGTCGCGATTATCTCACTGAACGGTATTGTTTATTCAGCTTCAGTGCGAATTGGTGGTGATTTGTTCGATGAGGCGATTGTCAATTATGTCCGTCGGAATTACGGCACATTGATTGGTGAAGCCACTGCTGAAAAGATCAAAAAAGAAATCGGTTCTGCCTATCCTGGAAACGAAGTCCGAGAAATGGAAGTACGTGGACGTAATCTGGCAGAAGGAATCCCCCGGAGTTTCACACTGAACAGTAATGAAATACTGGAAGCGTTGCAGGATCCATTAGCCGGTATTGTCGCTGCAGTGAAAACTGCGCTGGAACAGACACCGCCGGAACTGGGTGCTGACGTTGCTGAACGAGGCATCGTGCTGACGGGTGGTGGTGCGTTACTAAGAGACCTGGATCGCCTGTTAATGGAAGAAACCGGCTTGCCAGCCATTGTCGCAGAAGACCCGCTGACCTGTGTTGCCAGAGGGGGTGGTCGAGCATTAGAACTTATTGACGAACGCGGGAGCGACGTATTTACGTTTGAATAGTCTTCAGTCAGATTGAAGTAGGTATTTGACCTTTACAAATAGCAAGGTTATTTGTGAAGGTCTTTTCATTTTCGGAACTGAGCCATTAAACCGTTATTTGCCCAAACACCTTCATTAAATACTCGGATGCTGCTTGCAGTAGTCGCATCGTTGTTATTGTATTTTCTGGATACACGACTGGATTATTTCAAGCCCGTCAGGATGACCCTGTCTACGGCTGTTTATCCTGTACAGAAACTCGCCTCTATGCCAGACGATTTCACCACATGGTTTACTGATTTTTTTCAGGGCCATCGGCAACTGCGTGAGAAAATCATGAAGCTTGAAGCACAAAACCTCACTAATAGTGTGCGGATGCAAAAAATGCAGGCGCTGGAAAGTGAAAACATGCGCTTGCGAGAATTGCTTGGTTCATCATTTCGTCTACAGGAACGGGTGCAGGTTGCCGAACTGCTCAGTGTCGACTTAGATCCTTTTTATCAGCATGTCATCATCGATAAAGGTGAAACCTTTGGCGTCTATGAAGGGCAGCCAGTACTCGATTCTCTAGGTGTCATGGGACAGGTGGCGGAAGTCAGCCAGTTTTCCAGCCGCGTCGTGTTGTTAACCGACCCCAGCCACAGTATTCCAGTACAGATTGTCAGAAATGGCTTACGCGCTGTGGTCACTGGGCGGGGTCTAGGAGAAAATTTACAGATGGAGTTTTTACCGCACAATGCCGATGTGCGCGTTGGAGATCTATTGGTAACCTCGGGCCTGGGGGGGCGTTTCCCGGTTGGTTACCCCGTTGGAAAGGTGATCTCAGTAAACTTCCCTCAGGGAAAATCTTTTGCCGAAATTAGCGTTAGTCCAGCTGCTCGGTTGGCAACCAGTCGAGAAGTCATGTTGGTACTGCCGGGTGAAAAAATTGATTTCGGTATTACATATCCTTTGCAAATTGAAGAAAGTGATTTACCTGCAGTGGAAGAACAGCCTGCAGTGGATGCGCCAGTGACGCCATCGGAGGAAAGTAACTGATGGTTCTGGTGAAGTCACAGCATAGCAGTGTCATATACATTACCTTGTTATTCGCCATTTTATTAATGCTGGTGCCACTGCCAGATACGCTCCGATACGCACGTCCGGAATGGGTTGCTATCACGTTGATTTACTGGGCAATGGCTTTACCACAACGGGTCAGCATTGGCGTTGCCTGGTTTACCGGATTGGTGATGGATGTGGTCACCGGAGGTATTCTGGGGATTCATGCATTTGCCTATGCACTGGTGATTTATCTGGTTGGGCGTTTACATTTGCAAATTCGTCAATATCCTCTTTGGCAACAGGCTTTTACAATATTGTCCCTGGTTTCTCTGGTGCATTTTATCGTGATGCTGAGTGCGCCGATCACCTTCAGTTGGAACCACTGGTTGACCGTACTGACCAGTACACTGGTCTGGCCCTTTGTGTATGCCGTATTAAGGAAAATACGTCGTAGTTTTCAGGTGAGTTGATTGTGATCGATCCCCGGCACAGGCTCAAAGACCATTTTCGTGAAAGTCGATTGGTCAGTAACCGACTGATATTCGCCGGGCTTTTTTCGCTAGTGTTGTTTGGCATCATTATTTTTCGCTTGGTGATGCTGCAGATTGTCGAATTTGAACACTTTGATTCACTTTCCAATCGCAATCGGGTGGATATTGAGCCGTTAGCGCCTCAACGCGGCTTGATTTACGATCGTAATGGTGTGTTACTGGCCGAAAATATTCCGACATTCAGTCTCGAGTTGATCCCGGAGAAAGTAAAGAATGTGGATCAAACAATTGCCGAATTGGCTGAGCTGTTATCACTAACCGCTGAAGATATTGATGCGTTTAATGAACGCCGTAAACGTCATCGAGCCTTCGAAGAAATAGTGGTTCGTAACCAGCTGACTCAGAAAGAAGTCGCATTGTTTTCAGTTAATCGTCATCGTTTCCCGGGTGTTGATGTGGTAGGCCGGTTGATACGGCATTATCCGCAGGGACCGCTTTTTGCTCATGCGGTGGGTTATGTCGGTCGTATCAATCAGCAGGAAACACAGGTTATTGATCGACAAAATTACAAAGGTACACTGCAGATAGGTAAAACCGGTGTTGAAAAACAATACGAAGATTTTCTGCATGGCACAGTAGGGTATCGTCAGGTTGAAACCAATGTGCAGGGGCGCACCGTTAGAGAACTTTTCAGTGAACCGGCCACTGCAGGACAGGATCTGTATTTGCATCTTGATATTAACCTGCAGCAGGCGGCCGCAGAAGCATTGGGTGAATATAATGGCTCTGTTGTCGTACTCGATACAAAAAACGGTGGTGTGTTAGCCTTGGTCAGCAAACCGGATTACGATCCTAACTCTTTCGTGAACGGCATTAGCGTCAAAGAGTATGCAGAATTGCGTGACTCCATCGATCAACCCCTGTTTAATCGTGCATTGCGCGGTCATTATCCCCCGGGATCGACATTCAAACCCTTTGTTGCTCTGGCGGGTTTGGAGTTAAATGTCGTGACCCAGCAAAGCCGAACATTTTGCCCTGGTTTTTATTCATTACCAGGCAATTCTCATCGGTACCGCTGCTGGAAACGCATAGGACATGGTCACGTTGATCTGAAAAGTGCGATGGCCGAATCCTGTGACGTGTATTTTTATGATTTAGCACATGCAATTGGGATTGATCGGTTACATGGCTTTCTGGATTTGTTTGGTTTTGGTCATCAGACAGGTGTCGATATTCCTGGTGAGAGTAAAGGTTTGTCTCCTTCCAGAGAGTGGAAGCGTAATCAGCGCAATCAAGCCTGGTATCCCGGTGAAACGCTGATATCGGGGATAGGGCAGGGATTTAATCAGATGACGCCGATTCAACTGGCTCATGCAACCGCAACGCTTGGAATGATGGGAACGGTTTATACCCCCCAACTGGTTCGCGCTACCAAAGCGGATAATGACGAAGGTATGCAGTTGTTGGGTGTGCAACAGGCTGACAGTTTACCGATACAAAATTCCAGTCATTGGCAGTCGGTAATCGAAGCGATGGTTGAAGTGGTCCACGGCAAACGTGGCACGGCAAGACATATTGGAACAGATTTACCATTCCAGATTGCAGGGAAAACAGGCACAGCACAAGTATTCGGAATAGCCCAGGATGCTAAGTATGATGCGGAGTTACTGGCCAAAAAATTACATGATCATGCGCTTTTTGTGGCTTTTGCCCCGGCGGATGATCCTGAAATAGCGATTGCAGTAGTCGTAGAAAATGGGGGAAGTGGCAGTGCCACAGCTGCTCCAATTGCACGTAAGCTTATCGATGTATATTTTGGAATTGAGACTGATGAGCCAGTTACGGAATGAGGTAAGACAGTCGCCCAGAGCGATGAGCGGTTTGCTGCAGGACAGACGACGGGTGCCCGGATTTCAGTGGCGCTCAGGATTGCAACGTGTGCACCTGGATGGCTTATTAATATTGGGCATCCTGACGCTGCTGTTGTTCAGTTCTGTCGTGCTATATAGCAGTGGCGGTGAAGACATTGGTTTGTTGCTACGTCAGGGAGTCAGAATGGCAATCGCCATAACGGTGATGATTCTTCTGGCGCAGATACATCCCGATCGATTCAAAGATGTTGCGTTTTGGATTTATGCAGTCGGACTGCTAATGCTGATTGCTGTTTTATTGTTTGGCACGATAGGAAAAGGCGCTCAGCGTTGGCTTGATTTGGGTTTTTTCCGCTTTCAACCATCTGAGATTATGAAGCTGGCGGTGCCTTTGGTAGTAGCCGTTTATCTGGCAGATAGACCATTACCGCCCAGCTTTGTCAGAATGTTTTTTGCACTGGTGATGATTGCTGTTCCAGCCTTGTTAATTGCCAAACAGCCAGATCTGGGAACGGCATTGTTAATTGCCAGTTCGGGGTTGATAGTGGTTTTTCTGTCGGGTGTTTCCTGGCGATTGATCATGAGTTTTCTGGCTCTGGCCGCTGCAGCTGCGCCGGTATTATGGTACTTCATGCATGACTATCAGCGACGCCGGGTGATGACCTTATTTAACCCTGAGTCGGACCCACTAGGTGCCGGCTATCATATTATTCAATCGAAGATTGCGATTGGATCGGGTGGGTTACAAGGTCGTGGCTGGCTACAGGGGACGCAGTCGCATCTGGAGTTTTTACCGGAACGCTCCACCGATTTTATTTTTGCGGTGATTGCAGAAGAATTTGGTCTGATTGGTTTGACACTGTTGATTACAGTTTATCTGTTAATTACTGCGAGAGGCCTCTATATAGCTGCTCAAGCGCAATTGAGTTACATGAAATTATTGGCGGGCAGTATTGCCATTACATTTCTGGTCTATGTTTTTGTAAATGTAGGAATGGTTACTGGTCTTTTACCTGTTGTCGGGGTGCCGCTGCCACTGATCAGCTATGGAGGTACATCCATGGTGACCTTGCTGGCAGGCTTCGGTATCCTGATGTCCATACACACTCATCGGAGGATGATGTCACCGTGAAGAAACACATTACCGCTACACTGTTAAGCCTGATAATGACGCCAGCATTTGCCAATCCTGAACTACCGGATGTGGATAAATTTATTGATGAAATGGTTGAAGAACATGCGTTTGACAGAGCCGAACTGGAAAACCTGTTTGCTGAGGTTGAAGTCAAAGATAGCATTCTTAAAGCTATTTCCAGACCTGCTGAGAAAAGTAAGCCGTGGTATGAATATCGCGAGATTTTCCTCGATCAGGCACGTATTAATGCGGGTGTAGCTTATTGGAAAAAACATGCCGATACGTTAGAAAGAGCTGAAAAAGAATTGGGTGTACCCGCTGAAATAATCCTGGCTATTCTCGGTGTAGAAACCCGTTTTGGCGGTAACATGGGCAGTTTCCGGGTTCTGGATGCCTTATCTACTCTGGCCTTTCGTTACCCTCCGCGTAGCACTTTTTTCCGCTCGGAATTGAAAAACTTTTTAATCCTGACTCGCGAAGAGGAGATGTCTCAACTGGAACCGATTGGTTCTTATGCCGGGGCCATGGGGCTGGGGCAATTTATGCCTAGCAGTTTTCGTGAATATGCTGTCGATTTTGATAATGATGGCCACCGTGATATCTGGAATAATCCAACGGATGCTATCGGCAGTATCGCGAATTATCTGCGTCGTCACGGCTGGCAGCCAGGCGAAAGCATTGTGCATGCTACAAAGTACGAAGGTAATGATCTGCCACAGGATTTGATTGATCGCGGATTGAAGCCTACCGTAACGCGTGAAGAGTTAAGAAAATCCGGTTTGAGCACCGATAAATTACCCGAGGGTGAAGATGCGATTACCGTTTTCAGCCTGACCCAGCCCGATGGTGAAGAGCTATGGTTAGGCCGGCAGAATTTTTATGCGATAACCCGTTACAATCACAGCCGTATGTATGCCATGGCTGTTATCCAATTGTCAGAAGCGATTCGTGATGGTTATGAGTCTGTAAAATGAAACAGCGTGTAGTTAAGTATTTAACTTTATCGATAATGCTGACGGGGCTTTGGTCCTGTGGAACCGTGACTGAACAACAGGATTCTGCACCAAAAGTAAAACCGGATGTTTCGAAAATCCCGGATGCAGTCCCACGTGATGAACCAAGAAGTAAATATGGTAATCCAGCTTCATATGAAGTGTTCGGCAGAAGATATTACACACTTGCCAGTAGTGAAAATTATGTAGAGCGTGGCAAAGCATCCTGGTACGGTACAAAGTTTCATGGCAGACGCACCTCCAGTGGTGAGCCTTACGATATGTATGCGATGACGGCTGCTCATAAAACATTACCTTTACCAAGTTATGCTGAAGTCATCAACCTGGAGAATGGACGCAAGGTCGTGGTAAAAATTAATGATCGTGGACCGTTTCATGATGATCGATTGATAGATTTATCCTATAGCGCCGCAACCAAGCTGGGTATTATTGATAAAGGTACTGGCCAGGTTGAAGTAAGGGCAATCAGCAGTAAGAATGTCGTTGCGTCTACTACCGCTAAAAAAGATGTAGTCGCCAATGTAACACCCACAGCAAATGCTGTTTCAACCCAAACCACAACAATGGGGAAAGTCGGACTGTTTCTGCAAATAGGAGCATTCAGCACATTAAGCAGGGCAGAACAGATAAAGCAACAAGTTCAACAACAGATTCAAGAGCGAGTTCATATTTCATCTGTTGAACGTGTTCAAACTCCCTTATACCGGGTTCGGATTGGCCCACTTGAAAGTGTTGAATATAGCGATAGGATCGCTAATCAACTAATGGGATTAGGTTTTTCTGATACCCGGCTTATCAAGGAATAACTGTTTTTTATTGAGAGTAACTAAATGATTAAAATTTTCAAAATGAGCCTGGCAGGGCTACTGTTCAGTGTCGCCACTATCAGTTCGGCGGGAATGATCACGCCGAATCCTACAGCACCCTCAATTGCGGGTACTGCCCATATTTTGCAGGATTACGATAGCGGACATATTTTAATGTCCGAAAATGCAGATGAGCGTCTGCCACCAGCCAGCATTACCAAATTAATGACCTCTTATGTGGTTTCCCAGGAAATCCACGATGGCAATATTAAACTTGATGATGAAGTATTAATCAGTGAAAAAGCCTGGCGCATGATTGGCTCACGCAGCTTTATTGAGGTGAACACTAAGGTAACCGTGGAAGCCCTGTTGCGTGGCATGATCGTGCAATCAGGTAATGATGCTGCTGTAGCGCTGGCTGAACATGTTGCGGGTAGCGAAGAAGTGTTTGCCCAGATGATGAATCAATATGCTCAGAAACTGGGTATGGTCAACACCAACTATCAAAATGCCACCGGTTTGCCGGGACCAGAGCATTACACCACGGCGCATGATATTGCGATCCTTTCAGCAGCCTTAATCCGGGATTTTCCCGAACATTACCAATGGTATGCAGAAAAGGAATATACCTACAACGGTATTACTCAGCACAATCGTAATAAATTGTTATGGCGTGATAATACGGTTGATGGATTGAAAACCGGTCACACCGAAGAGGCTGGATACTGCTTATCTGCATCAGCAAAGCGTGATGGTATGCGCCTGATTGCTGTGGTTCTTGGCACGGCAAGTGAAAATGCACGGGCCCAGGAAATCCAAAAAATGTTTAATTTTGGTTTCCGTTTCTTTGAAACGCATCAGCTTTATGCGGCAGATGAGGCGATTACTCAAACCAAGGTTTGGAAGGGGCAAACTGATCAGTTGAATCTGGGTCTGGCACAGCCATTATCTATTACGGTTCCTCGCGGACGTTATAAAGACTTGCAGGCCTCAACCAATATCCAACAGCCTGTTGTCGCTCCAGTTGCCAAAGGCACTGAGCTGGGAGAGGTGGAAATCCGTTTGGGCGATGAAGTGGTTGCCACTCGTAAACTGGTGGCTGTGGAAGAGGTTGAAAAAGGCAGCTGGTGGAGACGAATCCTCGACAGTTTGTTGATGCTTATCTGGGGTTAATGTTTCGTGGCAATAGTTTATCTTAACGGCGAATTTATCCCCGCTGATAAAGCTCAGGTCTCTGTGTATGACCGCGGATATTTATTAGGTGATGGCATTTATGAAGTGATTCCGGTGTATGCCGGAAGCGCTTTTTTACTCGATAGGCACCTGCAGCGATTGCAGAATAGTCTGGACGGCGTACGGATCGAAAACCCGTTTTCAGATGCGCAATGGACCGGCATTATTAATGATTTGATCTCCCGGAATAATGCGGGCGATCAGTCGTTGTATTTGCAGGTCACCCGGGGCGTAGCACCAAGAGATCATATCTTTCCGATTGGTGTGGCACCTAGTGTGTTTCTGATGAGTAATCCACTGCATCCGGTTGCCGATAGCTGGAAGACGGATGGTATCAAGGCCATTACCACAGCCGATATTCGCTGGATGCGTTGCGATATTAAAGCAATTACCTTGCTGGCAAACAGTCTGATGAAACAGTTGGCGCAGGATGCTGGTGCACAGGAAGCGTTATTGCTCCGCGATAATTATCTGACCGAGGGTTCAGCCAGTAATGCGTATGTGGTCATCGACGGTGTCATCTTTACTGCGCCAAAAGATGAAAAAGTATTGCCTGGCATTACCCGTGATCTGATTATTGAGCTGGCGGCGCAAAATGATATGCCGCTACATGAAAGAGCCGTCAGTGAATCAGCTCTGCGAAATGCGGATGAAATCTGGATCAGCAGTTCAACCAAAGAAGTGGTGCCAGTGACCTTATTGGATGGTGAAATCGTTGGTAATGGTAAACCCGGCCCCGTGTGGCAACAAATGGACATCTTGTTTCAGCGCTATAAACAAGAGGTAATCTGATGAGTGAATCAAACGGCGAAGAGACGTTACTGGAATTTCCCTGTGAATATCCGGTAAAGGCAATGGGAGAAACCCACCCGCAGTTGGATAATATTGTGGTGGAAATCGTCCGCAAGCATGCTGGTGATATTACTGAAGGAGCAGTCACCAGTAGACAGAGCTCAGGGGGGAAATATACTTCCATCACCGTGGTTATTGAGGCGACCAGTAAAAAACAACTGGACGCTATCTATCAGGAACTCAGTAGTCACGATGCCGTTAAATACGTGCTCTGATGAAGATACAGGATCTCGGCCTACGGGATTATCAACCAACCCTGCTAGCCATGCACCAGTTCACGCAGCAACGTGATAATCACACCGAAGATGAACTGTGGTTATTAGAACATTATCCTGTTTACACTCAGGGGTTTAATGGTCAGGACGGTCATCTGCTGAGACAAAATACAATTCCGATGGTACGAACTGATCGTGGTGGTCAAATAACCTACCATGGTCCGGGACAATTAATCGTTTATCCATTAATTGATTTACGTCGTTTCGGCATGGGCGTACGCAATATGATCAGTTGTCTGGAAAACACGGTTATTGCCATGCTGGACGAGCATAAGATTGACGCATATGCTCGTAAAGATGCCCCCGGAGTGTACTGTGGCGAAGCGAAAATTGCTTCACTGGGATTACGGGTCAAACGCGGCGCCTGTTATCATGGCCTGAGTTTAAACATTGATATGGATTTACAGCCATTTGCCGATATCAATCCCTGTGGTTACGCAGGCATGCAAATGACCGATATGAAAACATTAGGTGCAACGGTCGATATGGCCTCAGTAAAACAACAATTTGTGTCTGTTTTTCTCGCACACATGCAACAAGGTAGCAACACATGACTGACACGGTTGAACCGGTAAAACGTGATGTAAAAGCGCTTAAAGGTGCCTCTAAAGTCGCGCGTATTCCCATAAAAATCGTTCCTAGTGATCCTAAGCGCAAACCGGAATGGATTCGTGCCAAATCACAAGGTGCACCTGAAGTACAGCGCATCAAACAAATGTTGCGTGATCATGATTTGCACACCGTGTGTGAAGAAGCGTCCTGTCCCAATCTTGGGGAGTGTTTTGCCCACGGTACGGCGACATTTCTGATCATGGGCAATATTTGTACCCGACGTTGCCCTTTCTGTGATGTGGCGCATGGCCGTCCTGATGCATTAGATGAGAATGAACCGAATCATCTGGCAAAAACCATTGCCGCCATGCAGCTCAAACATGTAGTGGTGACCTCGGTCGATCGTGATGATTTACGTGATGGTGGCGCTGCCCATTTCAGCCGCTGCATCAGTGAAATTCGTCAGCAATCGCCACAAACCCGTATTGAAGTGCTGGTGCCTGATTTTCGTGGTCGTATGGATGTGGCGCTGGAGATACTGGCGGATAATCCACCGGATATTTTTAATCACAACCTGGAAAGTATCCCCAGACTCTACAAAGCCGTTCGACCTGGCTCGGATTATCAATGGTCATTAGATCTGATTCAGCGCTTTCAGCAAATGCATCCTGAAGTGCCCACTAAATCTGGCCTGATGCTCGGTTTGGGTGAAAGCATCGATGAAGTTAAACAGGTGATGCAGGATTTACGCGATCATGGTTGTCGGATGCTGACGCTGGGTCAGTATCTACAACCTAGCAGGCATCATCTGGCAGTTGAGCGTTTTGTCACTCCAGCAGAGTTCGACGAGCTGGCAGTAGCAGGTAAGGAAATGGGCTTTGAACATGTGGCCAGTGGACCAATGGTGCGATCGTCTTATCATGCCGATCTGCAGGCTCAGGGTGAAAAAGTCTCTTGAGTCAATAATTATTAACAGCTGAGTGCTCTGATATGACTATCAAGCGTCGACAAGTGTTAAAAAATGCAGCTTATTTATCGGCTATGGCAGCCCTGCCATTGGGATTATCTACTGCTTGTTTTCGTAATCAAAAACAGAAAGTCGTAGTTATTGGTGGTGGGTTTGCTGGAGCCACTGCAGCGCGATATCTGGCAATGTGGGCGCCAGAACTTGAAATCACATTGATAGAAAAAAACAGTCAGTTTATATCCTGTCCACAGAGTAATCTGGTGCTTAGCGGCAATCGCAGTCTGTCACAGCTTACTCGCGAGTACACTGCTTTACAGACAGATAAAGCTATTCGCTTTGTACAATCGGAAGTTATTGCTGTTGATACTGAAAACCGTCAACTGTGGCTTGCAGATAAAAGCCGAGTGGACTATGACCGGTTGATTATTGCCCCGGGCGTCAGTTTCATTTATGACCAGTTGCCTATCCTTGCTACGGCCGAAGCTCAGGAACATGTTCCCCATGCCTGGAAAGCAGGTGAGCAGACTTTGTTATTAGCCAATCAGCTTAAGTCGATGCGGCAGGGTGGGGTCGTGATAATGACTGTCCCGGCTGCACCTTTTCGCTGTCCTCCTGGGCCTTATGAGCGTGCTTGTCAGATCGCATTGCATCTTAAACAACACAATCCTACCGGCAAACTACTGATACTAGATGCCAATCCGGATATTGTCTCTAAAAAAGCCTTATTTACCGAAGCGTGGCAACAGCAATATGCTGGCTTGATCGAGTATCAGCCAATGAATCCAATTGAATCGGTCAATGTCGGCAATCTGGAGGTTGAAAGTTTTTTTGATCACTACCAAGCCGATGTTTTAAACGTCATTCCTCCGCAAAAGGCCGGTGCGGTGGCTGCAATGGCTGGCGTGGTTAATGTAGATAATCGCTGGTGTGATGTAGACTTTCTGACCTATGAGTCGACAGCAGTTGAACGAGTGCACGTGATAGGGGATTCGGTGGCGGCGAAGGTGCCCAAATCTGCTCATATAGCTAACCAGCAAGCCAAGGTCTGTGCTGCTGCGGTCATCGCTCTATTGCGTGAAGAAATACCTGAGCAGCAACCCATTTTCAGCAATACCTGTTACAGTTTTGTCGATGGACAACAGGCAGGGCATGTTGCCGCGGTTTATCGTTATGATAAAAGCAGTCAGGATATGGTTCCTCACCCCAGTGGTGGGGTTTCCGAGACGGCAAGTGAAGAGGAAGGTCGCTATGCTCAGGGCTGGGCCGAAAACATCTGGGCTGATTCGTTAGGCTGATTTTCAACTTTCTTTACGCTGGTCTGCTCGGGGTTTCGGTCTTTCCCCATTGCAGTATAATGACCCCCAATTTCAATAACTCCACCAGCTGGATTTAAACACGAGGTAGTAGATGAGCGATTTTTTACCCGGCCTGGAAGGTGTGCCTGCCACGAAGTCAGCCATTTCATTTATTGATGGCGAAAAAGGCATCCTTAGTTACCGTGGTTATCCACTGGAAACACTGGCAACCAACAGTACTTTTGAAGAAACTACGCTATTGCTACTGGATGGCGAATTACCCACTAAAGCTGCATTAAATCGCTTTTCCAAACAGCTGCGCAGCAGTTATCGTATTAAATATCATATTCGTGAAATGATGCGTCATTTCCCACATACCGGTCATCCGATGGATATGTTGCAAACAGCGGTTTGCAGTTTAGGTATGTTCTATCCGGGCACCGAATGTCTGACCGATGCTGAAAGTTGTAAAGATATCGACTATGTCCGCAATATGACGGTCAATATTATCGCGCAGATGGCACCTTTGGTCGCGATGTGGGAACACATGCGTCAGGGCTATGATCCGATCAATCCACGTGATGATTTGTCAGTTGCGGAAAATCTGTTGTATATGTTTACCGGCAAAGAACCGGATAGTCTGATGGCACGCATTATGGACGTTTGCCTGATTCTGCATGCCGAACATACTCTGAACGCCTCAACGTTTGCAGCTTTGGTTGCCGGTTCAACATTAGCATCGCCTTACAGCGTTATCTCAGCAGCAATTGGAACCTTATCTGGTCCATTACATGGTGGTGCTAACCAACGTGTGGTAGGCATGCTGCAGGAAATCGGTTCACCCGATAATGTTGAAGCCTGGGTTGACAAGAAACTGGCCAACAAAGAAGTTATCTGGGGCATGGGACATCGTGAATATAAGGTCAAAGACCCTCGAGCCACTATCCTGCATAAGCTGGTGACCAAGCTGGTGGAAGAACGTGGTGGTTCACTGGATAAAATGTTTGCCACGGCGATGAAGCTGGAAGAAGTCTGTGTCGATCGTCTGGGACATAAAGGCGTTTATCCGAATGTGGACTTCTATTCGGGTATTTTGTATTCCGAAATGGGCATTCCGGAAGATCAATTCACCGCGTTGTTTGCAGTAGCACGCTCAGCGGGTTGGCTGGCACATTGGCGTGAACAGATTTCCAATAACCGTATTTATCGTCCGACACAGATTTATGTCGGTCATGAACAGCGTGAATATATTCCGATGTCGGAACGGAAAAAAGCGCCTAAGCAATAATGGTTTTACTGGCTTCACCTTGTTGCTCGCGCACCAGGCGTGGCACAAGGTAGCCAGGTAATTCGCGACGCATGGCAGCAATGAGCTCTATTCCTTGCTGTTCATCCACATCAAAATGACTGGCGCCTTTTACTTTATCGAGTAAATGCAAGTAATAAGGCACTACCTGAACCTCGCTTAATCTCTCACTAAGAGCGATTAAGCTGTCCGCATCATCATTAACTCCCCGTAACAACACAGCCTGGTTCAATAACTCACATCCAGCATTACGTAACTCTGATAGCGTCTCAGCAGTTTCAGCATCAATTTCATTGGCATGATTGGCATGGATGACCATCACCACCCGTAAGGAAGTGCTGCTGATCCAGTTCAATAAGCTGTTGCAAATCCGTTTTGGCAGCACTAATGGCAGCCGTGTATGAATTCGCAAACGTTTGATATGTGGGATTTTTTGTAAGTCCTCTACCATGGCGGCTAATTTTGTATCGGTTAATGCCAATGGATCGCCGCCACTGAAAATTACTTCACGAATACTGTTATCACTTTGCAGTGCAGCTACCGATTGTTGCCACTGACTCGCTAATGGATTGCTTTCGCTATAAGGGAAATGTCGGCGAAAACAATAACGACAATGAATGGCACAGGCACCGGTGGTCAGCAATAATGCACGGCCCTGATATTTATGCAAAATGCCGGGTGAGCTGATCGCCAAATGATCCCCCACAGGATCCGCTGAAAAACCTTCGACCTCAATAGTTTCATCAATCAGCGGGAAAACCTGACGTAAAAGCGGATCGCTGGCGTCGCCATAATGCATTTTATTAATGTAACTTAGCGTCACCCGCAGCGGGAATTTCTTTAAGCTCTCCGCATCAATCGTTTGCAGATGATTCTCCAGTCCGAGCATTTGCAGCAAGACTGTTGGGTTTTTAATGGCATGACTTAATTCATCCTGCCAATCAGCAAAGATTACGTCAGCTTGCGATTGCGGTATCATAGTGGGCTTTGATTTTGTGAACAGGCGACGATCGTCCCCCAAAAGAGGTAAGCATGGCAAGTTATAGTACAAATGAGTTTAAAGCCGGACTGAAATTCATGATGGATGGCGATCCTTGCAGCATCATCGAAAATGAATTTGTGAAACCAGGTAAAGGTCAGGCATTTAACCGTGTTAAATTCCGTAACCTTAAAACCGGTCGCGTTAATGAACGTACTTTCAAAACTAACGAATCTGTAGAAAGCGCTGACGTTGTCGAAATCGATCTGGAATTTTCCTACAGTGACGGTGAATTCTGGCACTTTATGGATCCCAGTAGTTTTGAACAATATGCTGCCGATGCCAATGCGATTGCTGACAGTAAAGACTGGCTGAAAGAACAATATGTTTATACAGTCACGCTATGGAATGGCACACCACTGCTGGTGACGCCACCTAATTTCGTTAATCTGGCAGTAGTTGAAACTGATCCGGGTGTGCGTGGTGATACTTCTGGTGGTGGTGGTAAACCGGCAACGCTGGAAACTGGTGCAGTAGTGCGAGTTCCGTTATTTATCGAAATTGGTGAAGTGTTGCGTGTTGATACTCGTTCAGCATCATACGTCGAACGTGCTAAAAAAGATTAAACTCATTATCAGTTTTTGTGTTTTTAGTGGTGCATGTAGCAAGCTTACATGCCTTAAACCTAAGTCTGAATAATGCTTCACAATGAGCAATTACAGAACATATTAAAACGGCGGGCAAAGCTTCTGGCAAATGTCCGCCGTTTTTTTTCAGTCCGCAATGTTTTGGAAGTGAATACTCCCATTTTATCTTCGGCAGCACCTACCGCGCCTTATCTTGACAATTTCTCTACCCGGTTCGAGGCTGGCAGCGACTCCAAAGTCCTGTATTTGCATACTTCACCTGAATTTGCGATGAAACGCTTGCTGGCGGCTGGTAGCGGCGCGATTTATCAAATTGCCACGGTGTTTCGTAATGGTGAGTTGGGTCGCCAGCATGCGCCCGAATTTTCCATGCTGGAGTGGTATCGACCAGGGTTTTCACTGACAGAGTTAATGGCAGAAGTCGATGCTTTGATGCAACAGGTGATCGGCTTACCTGCTGCAGTCATTTTTCCTTATCGTGATTTATTCGCGAAATATCTGCAGTTGGATATTTATCAGGCTGATGATGTTTTGTTGAAGCAAATTGCATTGGATTGTATAGCCGGGCTTACTGCTGATTGGCAAACTGATCGGGATGGCTGGCTGGAAATGCTGATGAGCGAAGTAATTGAACCACAGCTTAAAGCGCTGGAAATGCCGGTGATGGTTACAGAGTTTCCTGCTTCTCAGGCGCAGTTGGCGAAAATTGAAATAAATGCTGAAGGATATCAGGTCGCCAGTCGTTTTGAGTTATATGCTGGTGGAATGGAGCTGGCCAATGGCTATGACGAATTGTGTGATGCCACCGAATTACGTCAACGTTTTGAACACGATAATCAATTGCGTCTGCAACAAGGCAAACCTCAAATGCCGATAGATGAAAACCTGCTGACAGCGATGCAGTCTGGTTTACCGCAATGCAGTGGCGTGGCATTGGGGCTGGATCGTTTAATGATGTTAGAGCTCGATGAGAAAAATATCAGCCAGGTACAAGGCATTGCATTTATTGAGAGCTGAGAAATCTAGAAGCCACCAACGATGTCGTTGGTGGCTTTTTGGTTTTATAACTTAAATTAAAGTGATTTTTTGCGATTACGACGAAGTGAGAAAAATCCAATCAAACCACTCAGAAACAAGGGCAATGCGGCTGGGACAGGAACTGCTGCCGGTGGGACGAAATTAGTAGGTTGAGAATGAATCTCACCATATTGTGTCAGGCTTTTAGCGGCTAGCGTGCCCTCAATATTATTACTATTCGTCACAGCTGCATTCAATGCCAGAATACTACCGCCGAATTGGCTGGCCAGATTGAGCTCGGTAGCATCAACAAAATTCCATAAAAACATCGAGCCGTAAAGGGTCGCTGCACTGGCCAGGAAGTTCGCTTTGATATCAAACTCGGTATTACCCCCACCAAATACATTAAACAGAATGCTTTGCGTGTTGGTCATGCTGAAATCAAACTCAAAGGCTTTATCGAAAAAACTACTTGCATCCGTGATGCTGAAGATTGCCAGCCCACTATTGTTACCGACGGCGTTAAAAGTGACTTTTCCCCCATTAATGCTATAGCCACTGTTTGCGTCAAGCCCGGATAACTGGTTAGAAAAATTGCTTAATACATTCATCGCATTTAAAGCTTGAGTTGCAGGTTCGAAGGGTGCGGTAACCGGTTGGTTTGATACGGTTCCGCCGCCATTGGCATTTGCCGAACCTGTCAGATTTCCGCCATAAATCGTATTACCGCCATTGGTGTTTACATTACCTGAAATATCACCAACAACGGAGGTGGAGCCGCTGCCGTTTGCATTATTTTGTAAGGATCCAGATACCGAACCAACAAAGGCATCGCCACCATCATTCAGTGTGACATTCCCGGCAATATTTCCACCTACATTAAGGCCTTTGCCTTTGGTTTGAACGTTGCCACTAACGTTTCCACCCACCGTCAGTGAGGGCACAGCAGCATTTGATGATTGATGCATGTTGTAAAGGCCGCCATTTACATTGCCCCCAATAAGAGCGTTTCCTTCGACCTCTGAGGTACTTGAGACATTGCCTGAAGTAATGAGGTTATATTGGTTGAGTAATGAAGTGGCGTCGACAGGGCTGGCATTTGCCATCTGACTGAAACTGATAAAAAAGAGACTGGCAAGGGTTAATTTAGAGACATGCACTTGGCTTATTCCTTTAAAGGATACATGGGAGTCGATTGTATGATATGGATATACAAAAAAATAAACAATTGGACTTTGGTACACCCTTAAAAGAGATAGCGTGAAAGATCAACAGGCCCTAGCAGTCAGGCTTTACCCCATCAAGTTTGGCAACCAAAGTGAGATGGCCGGGAAACTGATAAGCAGTGCAAGCACAATAATCTGAATACCGACAAACGGCATGATGCCTCTATAGATATCCATCAATTTCAAGGTGGGTGGTGCACTGGCTTTCAGATAAAACAGTGAAAAACCAAACGGCGGTGTCAGAAATGATGTTTGCAGGTTAATTGCAATTAGCAGAGCAAACCACAATGGGTCAATATTCAAATGGATTGCTACCGGTGCAATGATTGGCACCACAATAAAGCAGATTTCAATAAAATCGAGAAAAAAGCCCAGTATGAATATCAGTAACATACTGAGAACTAAAAACGTCCATTTACCTCCCGGCAGACCTGAAAAAATATCCAGAATCAATCCATCCCCACCCATGCCGACGAACACCAGCCCAAAAGCGGTGGCACCAATAAAGATTAAGAACACCATGCTGGTCAGACGAGCTGTTTTCTCCATAGCATCGCGAAGATTAGGCAGCGTCAATCGACGATGCAGAGCAGCCAGTATCAATGACCCCAGTGCACCCACCGCAGCGGATTCTGTGGGGGAGGCAATACCATAAAAAATGGAACCTAATACCGCTATTATGAGCAATAAGGGGGGTAGCAGACTCTTTAATACACTGATCCACAGCGCGGCCAGTTCCGGGTTATCATCCCGTACCGCTGGTGCCAGGTGTGGATGGCGCCATGCGACATAGACTATATATAAAATGTAAGCCAGAATCAGCATTATGCCTGGCACTACCGCACCGATAAATAATTCACCCACCGGTACGCCGATAACATCACCTAACAGGATCAGAATGATACTGGGCGGAATAATTTGTCCTAAGGTGCCGGAAGCGGCAATAGTGCCACTGGCTAAAGACGGGGCATAACCTCGTTTCAGCATCGATGGCAAAGCAATTACCGTCATGGTGACTACTGATGCGCCTACTACCCCGGTGGTAGCGGCTAACAAAGCACCCACCATGACAACGGATATTGCCAGCCCTCCGCGGATTCTCCCAAACACCCGGCCCATGGTATCGAGTAGTTCTTCTGCCACCCCGGATTTTTCCAGTATTACTCCCATAAAGACAAACAATGGCACCGCCAACAAGGTGAAGTTGGTCATGATGCCCCAGATGCGAAATGGCAACAGCTGGAAGAAGTCAAAACCCAGATAAATACTACCAAATAACAGCGAGATGGCACCGAGCACAAAGGCGACCGGATAGCCGGTCAGCAGTAACAGGATCAACAAGCCAAACATCAGTAATGCAATATATTCCATTACTTTTGCTCCTGATGATGTTGAATAATGCGGATATTACGAATTAACTCCGCCACAGCCTGAATCATTATCAATAGAAACCCCAGTAACAAAGCTGCTTTGAGAAGAAAACGATAGGGCAGGCCGCCTGGGTCAGGCGACCCCTCCTGATAGAGATAGGCATTGTAGGCAAATGGCCAGCTGCTGATCAGAATCAGCAGACAAAACGGCATCAGAAATAATATGATGCCTATGACATCAATCCAGGCGCGATGTATATCACTAAGCCGTTGACTGCGATAAAGGATATCTACCCGCACATGCGCATCGTGTTTGAGCGTATAAGCGCTACCAAGCAGGAATATCAATGCAAACAGATGCCATTCCAGTTCCTGTAAACCGACCGATCCCTGTTGAAACAGATAACGCATCATTACGTCGTAGCAGGTTAACAATACCAGCAGCAAAACCAACCAGCTGCAAAGTTTGCCAGTGTATTCAGTAAAACAGTTTATCGATGTTTCCAACGAGGCAAAGAATCGGTCCATGGTAGTCTGTCATCAACAAAATAAACGTTGAAGTTTCCCATAAAGCGGCCAATTGCTCCAGTAATTCGGCATTTGCAACATTAATTGAAATTTATTGCTCGACTTTCCGCAACAAGTTATGGAAGTGTTAAAGTGATATTGACCTATCCTCTACCAGGAGAAATGAAATGGATAATACGGAATTTAAAAACAGTGATGAAAAAAACCAACTGATACGCCTTTTATATATGTTGCTTTACGGTTTTGTGCTCTATCTGACGATGTCAGTATTAGCGATTGTGGTTATTGTACAGTTTGTCTTTGCATTATTTAGTGGCAGCGCCAATGATGCTATTCGAGGGTTTTCAAAAGACTTGTCACGCTTTATACAGCAAATTGTTTTATTCCTGACATACAATGATGAGAAAAAACCGTTCCCATTCAACCCACTATATGACGAGGTGGAAGTTGAAGCGGTGTATGATAACGACGATTATATTGCTGACTATGAAGACATCACTGACCGTGATGATCCTGATGCCCCTAAAAAATAAAATTGATTGATGGAATACTGAATTTCTTATGCTGACTGTAATTTCTCCGGCCAAGACACTTGATTTTGATACGCCTGTGTCTACTAATAAATACTCTGAACCTCGCTTTCTGGATCAATCACAACAATTGATTGAGCAACTGAAAAAGCTGTCTTCTCAGGAAATTGCCAATTTGATGAAGATCAGCGACAAACTTGCCGGTTTGAATATGGCGCGGTTTCAGCAATGGCAAACACCCTTTACCGAAGAAAATGCCAAACAGGCGATTCTGGCATTTAAAGGCGATGTATATACTGGACTGGCTGCTGAGACCCTGGATGAAAAGGGGCTGGACTTTGCACAGCAGCATTTACGAATACTCTCTGGTTTATATGGGGTGTTAAGACCCCTGGATTTAATGCAACCCTATCGTCTGGAAATGGGAACCCCGTTTCAGAATGATGCCGGCAGGGATCTTTACAGTTTTTGGGGAGATCAAATACGTCACTCTCTGGAGGCTGAACCAGCACTGAAAGATGGCGTGTTGATCAATTTAGCGTCAAATGAATACTTTAAGGCCGTCGATGCCAAAAAGCTCAAGGCGACTATTATTACCCCGGTTTTTAAAGATTGGAAAAACGGGCAGTACAAAATCATCAGTTTTTATGCCAAAAAGGCGCGTGGACTGATGAGTCGTTTTATTATTGACCAGCAAATTAACTCTCCGGAAAAACTCAAGCAATTTGACTCGGATGGCTATCGTTACAGTGAAGAAATGAGTCAAAAAAATGATTGGGTGTTTATCCGGGATAATAATTAACTAAAGTGAACTAAGGTCGGCAATGAAGCCAGGGATGGTTAAGAGAAACATACATACAATACTGATCTTGATTGGCTTTATGGCGGGGCATATTTCAGCCAACGCAGAAGTCGTTTTGACGAAAGCAGAACAGGCTTATCTCACCCAAAAACAAGTCATCAAGCTGTGTGTTGATCCTGACTGGCTGCCTTATGAAGGCATTGATGAGCGCGATAAGTTCACCGGTATCATGTCTGACTTTTATGCTTTATGGTCTGACAAAATCAATATGCCCATCCAACTGGTCAACACGGAAAGCTGGGAGCAATCCTTGCAATTTATACAGGATGGCAATTGCGATATTCTTGCCAGCGCGCAGGATGTGCCCAGTCGACGTGACTGGCTCAATGTCAGCAATCCCTTTATTTTTTATCCATTGGCTGTAGCCACTCAGCCCGATCATCAGTTTGTGGTGAAGTTTGAACAAATCCAACATCGTGATTTTGTGATGGTGGGGGGTTATGCGGGGGTCGAATTGTTGCGTAATCGTTATCCAGATATCAATATCACCACCGTAAGCACCTCACGAGAAGGGCTGAAAATGGTCGAAACCGGTAATGCCTATGGATTTATCGATACGGTACCGACCATTAATTATCAGATGCTTCGCTGGGGAATATCGCATCTGAAGATCAGCAATGTGCTGGATCTGCAATATGCAATGTCGGTGGGAGTGAGCACCCGTGAACCCCAGTTACTCGAAATTTTCAACAAGGCCATTGATGATACTTCAGAAGTTGAACGACAGCGTGTATTGAACAATTGGTTATCAATAGAGTTTCAGCAACATAATACGGCGTTATTCTGGCAATTACTGGTGGGCGTGTCGTTAGTGTTGTTAGTATTGGTTTATCGTTATCGGCAGGTCCATCACCATAATCGAAACCTGCGTAATCTGAATAATCAGTTAGAACAAATCTCGCGCCACGATCACCTGACCGGGTTAGCGAACCGTTATGCGTTACATGAACGGTTTAACGTGGAAATGGAAACTTCCAGCCAGACCAGACAGGTCTTTTCAATCATTTTGCTGGACGTTGATTTTTTTAAAACCATTAATGACGAGTACGGTCATGATGTAGGCGATGAGGTTATCAAACAATTTGCTTCTCTGTTAATGTCCATGGTGCGTGAGAACGATATCGTTGGTCGTTGGGGCGGCGAGGAATTTCTCATTCTCTGCTCACAAACAACCAAAAATGGCGCTTTTCAGTTAGCTGATCAGCTACGGCATCAGGTGCAAAATTACAATTTCCCGGTAAATCAGCAAATTACTGCCAGTTTTGGATTAAGTGAGTATAGTCATGGCGAAACTATTGGTGATACGATTAAGCGAGCTGATGATGCGTTATATGATGCCAAGAAAAATGGTCGGAATCAGATTGTAATGGCGGACTCTGATTAATATGAATTCACAACAAAACACCCCGTTAACACCAGGCAGATATTTTTTCGCCTTGTCTCCAGATACCAGTTCACGGATGCAGATTCAGCACATTATGAAACGTCTGCCGGAAGATCCCTCGCTGAAATTACAAACCACCGCCAATTTACATCAGACATTGTTATTTCTCGGCCAACTAGACCAACAACAATTAAATGCCCTGTTAAAACAGACTGACTCAATACGTTTCCCGGCAATAGATATGCAGTTTGATCACCTGTCATACTGGGATGGTCCAAAGATATTTTGCCTGACAAGTCGTGCTCCAAGCAGTGAATTGTATAACCTGGTGAACCAACTGGAGCATATCGCCAGTCAGGCAGATATTAAAGTCGATGTAAAACCTTACCTACCCCATATTACATTGGCGCGAAAAGCCAGTGAATCTCTAGACGTGCCCATTGCCCCAGTTAATTTTAAAGCAGAACAGCTGGTATTAATGAAATCAGTTTCCACCGATCATGGGCCGCAATACCAACCCGTAATGCATTGGCCTGTCACTGCAGATTGATTAATTATATTTGCTCAATGAGAGCACTATAATCTGGTATAAATGGTGCTCTATCCCGGCGGCTATTCCCATAATGAGTTCAAACACAAAACTAGCCAATTTATTCAGGTTTTTGGTGGTGTTATCTGCCATCCTAACCAGCGGCAAATTGTGGGCTGAGGAAACTGTTTTACGGGTGGGTGTTTATGAAAACCCACCCAAATTGGTGATGGACCCAAACGGACAGGTGAGTGGCATTCTGGGGGATCTTTTACAGGTTATTGCGTTACAGGAAAACTGGAAGCTGGTTGCTGTACCCTGCTACTGGAATGATTGTCTGGAGCTTCTTGCTAAAGGGGAAATTGATTTATTACCTGATGTGGCAACCAGCTCAGAGCGAACTGAGTTTTATGATTTTCATAATACGGCTGCATTACTCAGCTGGTCGCAGATCTACGTAAATCGTGAACATAACCTCAGCAGTCTGTTGGAACTGGATGGTAAACGCCTGGCACTGCTCAAGGGCTCCATTCAATACGATTACCTTAGACAATTAGCTGAAAATTTCAATATTGATGTCACCTTTGTTGTTGTTGATACCCAACAGGCAGCATTCGCTGCTTTATCGGATGGCATTGCCGATGCTGTCACCGCTAATAATTTTATCAGTGAGCTTAAAGCGGCAGAACTGAATTTAAGACCAACGCCAGTGGTATTTCAACCGAGTCGATTATTTTTTGCTGTCCCCAAAAATAAACATGGAGAGGTGCTAAAAGCAATTGATAGCTACTTACAACAATGGCAGGCAGATGCCAATTCGCCGTACTTTACGGTCTTAAAAAAATGGAACAGCTCTACTAGCAAGATGACGATTCCAAAAGAAATCTGGTGGTTGCTTATTGCTTTGGTAGTCGGTTTTCTCAGTGCTTTAATGTTTTTGCTGTTGATGCGTCGCCGTGTAAAGGAAAAAAATATTTCTCTGCGTCAGACCCAACAAAATCTCAACGTGATTCTTGATAGTGTGGATGCTCATATTTACATCAAAGATCTGCAGTTACGCTATCAATATGTAAATAAAAATGTCTGCAAACTGATTGGGCTGGACGAAAAAGAGATTCTGGGTAAAACCGATGCCATTCTATTTGATCGGGATACCTGTAAAACGTTGCAGGAACATGATTTAAGGGTTATCAAACAAGGCGAACGGATTGTTGAAGAAGAAATAAATACCGTCCTTGGTTCAGATAAGCCCCAAACATTTTTATCGGTCAAACTACCATTGCGTCAGGAAGATGGCAGTATTTACGCTTTATGTGGGATTTCCACTGATATTACCGATTATCTATTAATTCAAAAACAGCTTCGTAAACTGGCGTTATATGATTCTCTGACCGGTCTGGCCAACCGCCGATTGTTAATGGAGTTTCTGGAGGATTCGCTGGCAGAAGGCCACCAATCGGAAATGGAAGGTGCTTTACTAATTGTCGATCTGGACTCATTTAAAACCCTGAATGATACCTTGGGACATCACGCTGGAGATTTATTATTACAAGGCGTCGCAAAACGACTTCAGTCTCGATTATTGCCACATGATCTGGCTGCCCGATTGGGGTCGGATGAGTTTGTAATCGTCAAACCTAAAATGGGTAAAGCGCGGGGAGAAGTAGAAGCGCTTGTACAACAATACGCCGAGGAAATTCTGCTGGATTTTGTCATGCCATTTGCACTTGAACAAACTCAGTACATTGCTTCCGCAAGTCTGGGTATAGCATTGTTCTCCGATGCCGAGGGAGATGTTGAGCGTCTTTTACAGGAAGCTGATATGGCTTTGTACCGAGCCAAAGCCTCGGGGCGAAACAGTCTGAGATTCTTTGATCCGGTTATGCAGATGGAAGTTAATCGTCGCAGTCAATTGGAACGCAAATTAAGAGAAGCCATTGCTTCTCAGCAACTTGAATTGTATGTACAGCCTCAAATCAGCAGTGACCAGCAGTATGTTGGCATGGAGGCGCTACTTCGATGGCATGATCCGGTTGAGGGCTTTATTTCACCGGTCGACTTTATCCCGGTTGCCGAATCCAGCGGCCTGATAATTCCTCTGGGCGCCTGGGTGTTAAGAGAGGCTTGTCAGATTTTGGCGCAGTGGGCGAAGCTACCTGAAATGCAAAATCTTACTTTATCGGTCAATATCAGCCCACGGCAGTTCCGACATTTGCAGTTTATTGACTATATCGACAGTTGTCTGAAAGAGTTAGATGTCAATCCAAATCATTTGGAGCTTGAAATCACCGAGAGCCTGTTAATTGAAGATATTGATCAGACAATCGAGAGGATGAATGCCTTGCGCCAACGTGGTTTGCGTTTTGCACTTGATGATTTTGGCACCGGCTATGCGTCGTTAAGTTATCTAAAATTACTGCCACTGAATAAACTGAAAATCGATCAGTCATTTGTCCGGGATGTGCTGACCGATCCAAACGATGAAGCAATTGTCAGCACCATCATTGCGTTGGGACAAAGCCTGGATTTGGCGGTGATCGCTGAAGGAGTGGAAACCGAAGAGCAGGCAGTGCTGTTGGAAAAATTTGGCTGCCATGTTTATCAGGGCTATCACTTTGGCAGGCCTGCACCAGTGGCCGAGTGGCAACAAACTATTTCCGAAAAGCGTTTGGCCCTTAAACCTCATTAACTTTTTTAATCAATTGAGTTTCTTGCGCAACGCAAACTTATAAAATTCAAATCCGCTAACGTTGTTGTAAAAAATTGTATGGGTATTTTCGACAAATTTAGCGTTAACACGCTATTTTTCCATACAATATCATTTTTTAGTTCAACATCCCCATACATTATCTTTTTTTGTATGTAAATAAAATTGTTTTTGTCCGGGAAAGTGCTTAGCCTGTAGCCTAAATGTTAGGGGCTGTTTATCTTTCATAGCCTCCAGCAGTGGTGGCGATGAAAGATAAATAGCCCCTAGGAATTTACCTATGCACTTGTGGAAAGCCCGAATCGAAACCGATGCTAAATCCAAATATCTTGGTATTGTGGAAGCGTTGGAAGCTGATATCTATTCTGGTTATGTCAAAGCCGGTGATCGTTTACCACCGCAACGCGCTGTGGCCGAAAGCTTAAATGTGGATCTGACCACCGTCACCCGTGCATTTAACGAAGCGCGCCGGCGTGGATTGATTGATGCGACCACCGGGCGTGGCAGTTATGTTCGACAGCATGTCGAAAGCAAACTTATTTCCCATATCTCTGAGTCTCGTCCATTGCTGGATTTGAGCATGAATAATCCGCCGCAGCCTGAGTCAGCCGGTTTACAGCAACATATTCCACAAGGTATTGCCCAGCTGATTTCCGCAGCCGACCGGGTATTACAGATGCATTATCAGGATAGTGCCGGGAACCCACATGATCGAAGTGCTGCCTCGGGCTGGCTAAATCAAACCATAACGAATGTCTCGGCAGAACGCACACTGATCACCGGTGGAGCACAGTCTGCTTTGTATGCCATTTTGCATTGTATGGCAAAACCCGGTGATATCATTGCTTGTGGTGAGTTTGTCTATCCCGGCCTGAAATCGGCTGCTGAACAGCTTGAACTGGTATTGCAGCCTTTAGCTATGGATGAAGAAGGGGTACTTCCAGCGTCATTTGAACAGGCATGTCGGGATCACAGAATCAAGGCAATTTATCTGGTGCCGACGATGGATAACCCGACAACCGCCACCATGTCATTAACCCGTCGGCAGCAAGTCGTTGCCGTTGCCAACGAATATGACATCACGATTATTGAAGATGATCCTTATTCGCCGCTGCAGACGGAGGCCGTTAAAGCCTTAGTCGATTTAGCAGCTGATCGTACCTGGTATGTAAGGACACTTTCCAAATGTATCACGCCCGCTTTGCGGCTGGCCTATGTGATTGCTCCCAGTAACTCACAGGCACTGGGCCTCGCTAATGTATTAAGAGCGATTAGCGTTATGGCATCTCCATTGATGGCTGCGCTGGTGACACGTTGGATTTACGATGGACGTATTAACCGGTTTGCTGAAGCCATTCGGGAAGAAAACCGTCTGCGTCAACAGATTGCCAGCCAATTATTAGCGGGAATGGACTTTTACAGTCATCAGGAAGGCCATCATATCTGGCTACAGCTTCCCAGTTGCTGGCAGGCCCAGGCCTTTGCTGAACAAGCCACCGTGCTGGGCGTATCGGTGGTGGCATGTAACAGTTTTGGTTTCACTGACAATCAGCGACAGGCCGTGCGCCTGTCGCTGGGATTGTCGCCGGATCATGCGACTTTGTCACAGGCATTAAGTATCTTGCGCGGATTATTAATTCAGCCCGCCACCACATCACATCACATCATTTGACCCCAGAGGTGAAATAATTATGACTGAACAACCTATTCACTTTATGGAAAAAAATGGCGATATCTATGAGGAAATGGCCGATTGGGATGTGAATGCCGGCGGCGAGAAAATTGTCGCAAAACGTATGTCAGGCCGGTTTCGTAACTTGAAATGGTTTGGTATGTCGGTTTGGCTGTTTTATTTTCTGGTGCCGTATATCCGCTGGGATGATAAACAGGCGGTATTACTGGATATTCCCAATCGTCAGTTTCATTTTTTTGAGCTGACGATTTTTCCGCAGGATATCTGGATGCTCTCACTGACGTTGTTGTTTTTTGCCATTTTGCTGGCGGCAGTAACCAGTGTTGCCGGACGGGTTTTCTGTGGTTACTTTTGTTTTCAGACAGTGTGGACCGATATCTATACCTGGATTGAAGGCAAACTCGAAGGCAATACTCCTCAAAAACAATTACGTTTCAAACAAGCGCCATGGTCGGTCAGTAAACTACTGAGAAAAATCAGTAAACACACGCTATGGTTGGCTATCGCCTTGTTAACCGGGCTGACTTTTTCAGCCTGGTTCACTGATGCGTTTGAGTTGTGGCGTGATGTATTTAGTTTCCAGGCGCATATTGCGGTGTGGATTGCGATGGCAATCTTTACCACTTTTACCTATGTTTTTGCCGGGTTTATGCGTGAGCAGGTTTGTTTCTGGTTGTGTCCTTATGCCCGTTTACAAGGGGTTATGTATGACCAGAATACGATTTTGCCTGCCTATGATGCTGAGCGGGGCGAGCCACGAGGCAAACTGAAAAAAGGTGAGACCGACCCGAGTAAAGGCAGCTGCATAGATTGCAAACTTTGTGTCAATGTCTGTCCGACCGGCATTGATATTCGTAAAGGTCAGCAGGAAGGTTGTATTACCTGTGGTTTGTGTATTGATGCCTGCGATTCGGTAATGGATAAGATTAATGAACCCCGTGGTTTGATTCGTTATGCTTCCTATGCCGAGCTGCAAGGTCACAGCAAACCACAACCCTTGTACAAGCGTCCACGGGTGATTATTTACAGCTTGATCCTGCTGGCGTCACTGGGCGGTATAGCCTACGGCTTTTTATCCTTATCAGCCACCGACTTCAGTGTCAGACCGGACCGTCAGCCTTTATTTGTGCGCCTCAGTGATGGCTCAATACAGAACCGCTATACGCTGAAATTGCTCAACAAGCAGAATGTGCCGATTGAAGTGCAATATCAGATTGAAGGTCTGGAGGGGGCCAGTCTGCATGGGGTGCATGACTCTTATGTTTTAGAGCCCGCCAAAGTACTAAGCGTGACTGCGCTGGTCCGGGTGCCGGAATCAGAGCTGCAAAGCGGCATCAGCCCGTTGACTTTTAATGTTGAGGTTATCGATGGACCGCAGTCCGATATTTCTTACCAGACTATCTTTATCGCACCCAAATAAAAGGGTGCGATAAGGTATTTAATCTTTTGGTTTGATAAACAGTTCGTAAAGATCGGCCCGACGATCTTTCAGATTATTGACGGCACCTTCATTGCGGACCAGTTTGAGTTTTTCCAGATCCAGATCGGAAAACATGATCATCTCACTGTTAGGCGTGGTTTCAGCCATTATTGCATCATGGGGGAAGGCGAAGTCAGACGGTGAGAATACCGAGGATTGGGCATATTGCACATCCAGGTTTTCCACTTTCGGTAAGTTGCCAACACTACCGGTAATCGCAACATAACATTCATTTTCAATCGCTCTGGCGCGTGCACAATGGCGAACCCGCAAATAACTGTTTTTGGTATCAGTCCAGAATGGAACAAAAATAATATCAACTTCCTGATCAGCAGCAATACGGCCCAGTTCAGGAAATTCAATGTCATAGCAGATCATGATGGCAACACGACCGGCATCGGTTTCAAAAACCTGAAATTTATTGCCACCTTCAATTACCCAGTCACGGCGCTCATGCGGGGTAATATGAATTTTACGCTGTTCATCGACCCGGCCATCACGATGGCAAAGATAAGACACATTGTAGACCCGATCATTTTCCAGTAACGGCATTGAACCGGTAATAATATTAATGTTGTAGCTGACCGCCATTTCCGACATTTCGTCGCGGAACTGTTCGGTAAAACTCGCCAGATAACGGATTGCCCGAGTCTGATCCATTTGATCGGTCAGTCCCATTAATGGGGCATTGAAAAACTCGGGAAACAGGGCAAAGTCGCTTTTGTAATCCGACAATGCATCAACAAAGTATTCAACCTGTTTAAGCACTTCCTCAACCGAATGAAACTCACGCATCTGCCACTGCACGGCGCCCAGACGAACCTGAGTTTTTTTGACATCCAATAACGAAGTGGGTGGGGTGTAAAGAATATTGTTCCAATCCAGCAATGTGGCATGGCCCAGAGATTTCTCATCTTCCGGCAGATACTTATGCATCAACCGCATGACCTGAAAATCATTGGATAACTGGAAAGTCAGGATCGGATCATAAATCTCTTTTCGTGAAACTTGATCGATGTACTCTGCAGGTGAAAGCTTGTCAGCAAATTTATGGTAATTAGGGATCCGTCCACCGGCCAGAATAGCGCGTAAATTCATTGAACGGCATAATTCCTTACGCGCTTCATATAAACGACGCCCTAACCGATAACCCCGATATTCCGGATGAATAAATACATCCAGACCATACAATGAATCTCCTTTCGGGTTATGCCAGATTTTGTCATTTTTCAAGATTAAATCATCGTAGGTATGCGGATTGCTGAATCGCTCATAACTGACCATAACGGTTAATGCCACAGCAATCAGTTCACCCGAATCTTCAATGCAGATCTGTCCATCCTGAAACTGATTAATTAATCCTTCAATCGTGGGTTGCGGCCAGGCACCGCCGATGTCGTCGTATACTGTGTCCATCAGAATTTTGAGCTGATCGTAATCCTCCAGGGTCAGATTACGTAAATTCAGGTGCAGCTCTTCATGGGCCATAAATGCTCCGGGGTTCAATTTGTTTCAATGATGAAATATCGCATTGAGTCTAGCAGATGCAGACAGGCATGATCAGGGCTTAAGACTTTATTTTTACATTAACCCGTACTAACGTCGTTCTCGGCACAAGCTGTTATATTGCGGTTTAAAAGGAATCTTATGACCACTGATCAAATCATTATTTTTGCCGTGCTGGCAGCAACACTGGGCCTGTTTATCTGGGATAAGCTGCGCTATGACGTGGTGGCGGTGTTGGCCCTGTTAGCTGTTGCGTTAACCGGTCTGATTCCCGCAGATGATGTCTTTTCCGGCTTAGGACATCCAGCGGTGGTGACGGTGGCTGCGGTATTAATTCTTGGTCAGGCACTGGTTAATGCCGGTGTGGTCGATGTCATTGCTCGCCAGTTGACCCGAGTGGGCAGTCATCCAACCATTCAGATGGCCGCGCTTACCGTGACCGTGGCAGTTTGCTCCGGATTTATGAATAACGTCGGTGCATTGGCCTTACTAATGCCCGTGGCGATCTGGATGTCCCGGCAGAGCGGACATTCGCCATCAATGTTTTTGATGCCTCTGGCGTTTGGTTCGTTATTGGGTGGTTGTTTGACCCTGATTGGTACACCACCGAATATTATTATTGCCAGTTATCGTGCTCAAACAGATTCACCCGCATTCGGCATGTTTGATTTTTTACCTGTTGGCGCAGCAGTTACGATTGTCGGCGTGATTTTTTTGGTGCTATTTGGCCGTTTACTGACACCTAAGCGTGAGGCCAGTAACAGTGAAGAAGAATTATTCGAGATCAGCAGTTATCTCTCAGAACTCACCGTGCCGGAACAATCTGATTATAGCGGACGCAGTCTGATGGATTTGGTCGCTGCAGTAGAAGATGAGGCTGATATCACGGTGTTGGCATTATTACGTGGTGAAGAGCGCTTTAATACACCTTCCATGTATAAAGTGTTACAGCAAGACGATGTGTTGTTGGTTGAAGCGGATTCCGACAGCCTGAAAGCGCTTACCGATGTCACGGGACTGAAGCTTATCGGCGATAAAACCAATGAGCAAACTGAAGAGCAAGCCGACGAGGCAGATTCGAGCAAAACCAAAGCTCTGGATTTGGCCGAAGCTATTCTGGCGCATGATTCGATTTTGGTTGGAAATACCTTAAGCAGTCTGTCAATCCGCCAACGTTACGGCGTCAATATTCTTGCTGTGGCACGTCGAGGTCATCAGCTCAAACAACGTTTGCATCAAATCCGCTTTGTCGCTGGCGATATTTTGCTGATGCAAGGTAATGAGGACGTGCTCAAATCAGTTATGGGAGAGCTGGGTTGTCTGCCCTTGGCATCGCGAGGCTTACGTCTTGGGCAACCGCGGAAAGTGGCCATAGCTTCGCTCATTTTTATCGGCGTAATTCTGTTGATTATGTTTGATGCTGTTTCCACTGCAACGGCAATGGTGGCAGGGGTGGTGGCGATGTTTTTTGCGGGTTTATTGCCGATTGCAAAGTTATACAAAAGTCTGGATTTGCCGGTGATTGTGCTGCTGGCGGCGATGTTGCCAGTGGGTCAGGCATTGGAAACAACGGGGGGATCAGAGTTAATTGCCACTTTATTACTTAATATGTCGGAGTCCACGCCACCGGCAATGACGTTGGTGATCCTGATGGTGGCAACAATGTTACTGTCGAATATTATCAATAATGCCGCGGCGGCGATATTGGCCGCACCAATTGCCTTGAGTGTGGCCAGCGGCATGGATGTTTCGGCAGACCCGTTATTGATGGCCGTGGCGATTGGTGCCTCTTGTGCTTTTTTGACTCCGATTGCTCATCAATCCAACACATTGGTCATGGAGCCCGGTGGTTATAACTTTACTGACTACTGGAAGCTTGGTTTACCGTTATCTATTTTGGTGATTCTGACAGCCTTACCGGTAATATTGTGGGTTTGGCCCCTGTAAACTTGTTTTAATAGAACGCTCCACTAATTTTTCAGCAACAGGACATTAAATGGCTCAGCAAATTGTGCAATTGCAACTCAGCGGCATGCGGTGTGCTGCCTGTGCGAACACCATCGAAAAAGCCCTGAAAAAAACGCCTTCGGTGAAGTCGGCGCAGGTGAATTACGCCAATGAAAAGGCCACGATTCGTGGCGAACAGCTTGAAGCAGATGTGTTGATAAAAGCCATTGAACAAGCCGGTTATCAAGCGCAATTAATTGATATTGAGCACCAGCAGGATAATCGGCAGGATTTGCAGAAAATCCAGCTATATAAATTTATTGCCGCAGCAATTTTATCTCTGCCGCTGCTTTACAGCATGATCGGTCATTTCAGTTGGACCCGTGATCTGCCGATTCCAACAGTTTTGATGAATGCATGGGTACAAATGGCCTTGGCCACGCCAGTGCAGTTTATTATCGGCTGGCAATTTTATCGTGGTAGTTATTACGCTTTAAAAAATCTCAGTGCCAATATGGATGTGTTGGTAGCGTTGGGCACATCAGCTGCCTATTTTTACAGTGTCTGGCTTACCTTCAAATTTGGTGCGATAGCAGCGCATGATGGTCTGTATTTTGAAACCAGTGCGGTATTGATCACGTTAATTTTATTAGGCAAATGGTTTGAAGCAAGAGCCAAAGGCCATACTTCTGAGGCTATTCGCAAACTATTAAAACTGCAGCCTCAACAGGCATTACGCGAATCACCAGATGGTCAGACCTTATTGGTTTCGGTAAAAGAGTTGCAACAGGGCGATATTGTGCAGATTAAACCCGGTCAACAGATCCCCGTTGATGGAGTGATAGTCGAAGGTCAGTCGGCTGTAGATGAATCCATGTTGACCGGTGAAAGCATGCCAGTGGAAAAAAACGTCAATGACAAAGTGGTTGGTGCCACCTTTAACAAAAATGGTTTTTTACGGGTTCGCGCTACCCATTTGGGCGAAGAAGCGGCACTGGCCCGAATTGTTCGGGTAGTTGAACAGGCTCAGGGCTCCAAAGCGCCGATACAGCGTCTGGCGGATAAAGTTTCGGGTGTATTTGTTCCGGTGGTTGTGGTGATAGCTCTGATTACATTTTTACTGTGGTGGTTTTGGTTTACCCCCGGTGATAGTGGCAGAGCTTTGGAAACCATGGTGGCCGTGCTGGTTATCGCCTGTCCGTGTGCTTTGGGGCTGGCTACACCAACCTCGATTATGGCCGGGTCAGGGCGGGCGGCTGAAGCTGGCATTTTATTCAAACAAGCCGATACGCTCGAATTAACTCAATCATTGACAGCGATTGTGTTTGATAAAACGGGTACGTTAACCCAGGGCAAACCGGCATTAACGGATTTTTTGCTGGCAGAAGATTATGAAAAATCGGTTATCGCTGGCATCGTCATCGCTATTGAAAGCAAATCAGAACATCCGCTGGCACAGGCTATTGTTGATGGGTTAAAACCCCAAAAACCTCAGAGTGTATTGATTGAGAACTTTACCGCCCTGAGTGGTCATGGGGTGATGGGTAATGCTGAGGTGAACGGCAAAACCTCCCAGATCCGTTTGGGAACCAAAAAACTGATGCAGGATCACGATATCGATATGGGTGATTGGCAAACTCAGCAACAGCAACTGGAAAAACAGGGAAAAACCGCCATGCTGATTGCAGTAGATCAGCAGGTAATCGGCTTACTGGCTGTGGCTGATACGATTCGGGATTCCGCCAAATCAGCTGTTACCGCTTTAAAAAAACGCGGTTTACAGATCATTATGTTGACCGGAGATAATCAGCTTACAGCGGATGCCATTGCTCTTGAGCTGGGTATTGATAAGGTAATTGCCGAAGTCTTGCCAGAACACAAAGCCGATAAAATCCGTGAATTACGTCAGCAGGGACAAGTCGTGGCAATGGTGGGGGATGGTATCAATGATGCCCCGGCAATGGCTGAAGCAGATGTTGGTATTGCAATGGGAAGTGGTACCGATGTGGCGATTGAAACAGCGGATATCGCGTTGATGCGGGCTGATTTGAATACCGTTGATACTGCCATTCAGTTAAGTCATCTGACCGTGCGAAATATTCGACAAAACCTGTTTTGGGCATTTGGCTACAATTCTTTGGGTATTCCTATTGCAGCAGCAGGTTTACTGGCCCCGTGGCTGGCTGGTGCAGCAATGGCGTTCAGTTCTATTTCTGTTGTGTTAAATGCATTAAGGCTGCAACGGGTTAAAAATATCCACTAGGGTTTGATGAGCTCTCATCTCCACTTTGTCAGACACAAAAATAACCTCCTGCAGTGGTAGATATGAACGATACAACAGATTCTGGTTCATTAAATGGGATAGTCATTATCAATATTTCTCAGCTTGATGCTGTTTCAGGGCTCTCAAACTTGTTAAAGCGTTCTTGGCTTGCATCACATTGCGGAAAATTATGAGTTCAGATCCATGCACAGCTGATGTAAGATTCCTGAAAAGGAATAAATCCTACATTGCCTATAACAAAGGTCGGACCAATGGCGGCAGAAGAGCTGGAAAGTAAACTCGAACAATGGAAGCACAAATATCTCGAGCTGCTTGCACGTGAAGAAAAACAGACAACTTATACCGAACTTCTGGAACGCAGTCTTGGACGACTTGCCCTGGTCTCTGAAGGGATTAATCCTGTCCTGGATAAACAGCTGCATTCACTGCGAAAGGAATTACGCAGTAATAAAGATGTTGGTCGGATCAGCGATATCCTCGAAAAAATACAGCAATTTATCAACCAAATGGATGAAAGTCCGCAGAGTTCCGATGCTTCAGAATTATTACGTCATCTGCTGTTATCGTTAACCATACCAGCAGAATCAAAGCCAGCTGTTGATAATCTGCTAATTCAGCTGAAAGATGCTACCAACCAACAAACCCGTGAATTGTTACCGGATTTTGTGTCTTTACTGGAAGCGATTAACGTCAAGGTATCTGCTTCACCGGACCAGGAAAAACCTCGTTCAGGGCTGTTGCAGAAAATCGGCTTTAAGAAACGTACTATTGAAGTCACTCAGTTGCTGTGCAGTATGATTGATAATCTGCAGTTGCCAGAAATGTTCAACGAACAACTCCGTGAGATCCATGCGCAATTGCAATCCCAGCCGGATAAAAAGAACTTACCGCAAATTATTGATGCCCTGACTGCGCTGATTAATTCGCTGGGAGCTCAAGCTCAGCTTCAACAACTTGAATACCGGGCTTTTCTTGCCACGTTAAGTGAGCGCATTAATGAGCTTGATGATTTGCTGCGGGTGACAGTGAAAGACGAAGAAGAAGCCTTTAATCAACGACAGAAAATTGGTCAAAAGGTTGATGCCGGACTGGATGATATTTACAAACAAATTGATGTTGCCAGTGAACCGCGTGAGTTGAAGACGATTATTCGTGAACGTTTGACAGCACTGAGCGGAGCGGTAGATGAATATCGAAACGCTGATCAGACACGCTATTATCAATCACAATTAGAAATCAAAAAGCTGACAGATCGGTTACAGGAACTGGAATCTGAGACCAAATCCTTACAGGATGGTATTCGCAAAGCCCATTAAATGGTACGCAAAGATACGTTGACTGGGATCGGTAATCGTCAGGCTCTGATGGATGCTTTGGAAACAGAATACATTCGCTGGCAGCGTTACAAACATCCGCTTAGCCTGGTGGTCTGGGACATTGATAACTTCAAACAGATAAATGACAATCTTGGCCATCTGGCAGGCGATAAGATATTAATTCGTATTGCCGAGATTTTATCGACTTCTACCCGTGAAATTGATTTTGTTGCTCGATTTGGTGGAGAGGAATTTGTCGGGATATTTCCTGCGACCGCATTAGCTGAAACCATGCTGCTGGCCAATAAAATTCGCGAAGAAATCAGCAACACACGTTTTCTATATGATGGCAAACCTGTGCCCATTACCGTTTCTGCTGGCGTAGCTACTTTTCATCAGGGTGATAATACCGAAAAAGTATTTAAACGTGCTGATGCTGCGATGTTTAAAGCCAAAAAGCAGGGGCGTAATGTCTGTGTTGTTGAAGAGATATAAGTTTTTTTTTGCCTGATTCACCCAGGAGTCGTGATGAGAATCATTGGGTTGTTTTTATTGTGTGTTTCAGCTCCTGTAGTAGCTGCAGAAAATTGCCAAAATGCCAACACAACCTATGAGATTGGTGTTTGCATGGCTGAGCAATTAGAGCAGCAAGAGGTTGAAATGCAACATTATCTTGCCGAAGCCAGAGCCCGTTATGCTGATGATATAGTGATTGTAGAATCGATTGAAAAGGCCCAGCAAAATTGGCTCGGCTATCGTCAGGAACAATGCGGTTCCATCTATAATATTTGGAGAGATGGGACTATCCGTAGCATCATGGGATTAAGCTGTTCTATTCGGATGACAAAATTACGAACGCATCAGATATGGCACAGTTACCTTACTTATATGGAAAATAGTCCACCACTTTTGCCTGAGCCAAAGATAGAGTGAATAACGGATTCTGGATGAGTCTCCATGAACAACAGTATTCAGGAAAAAATTCATCTGGAACATGAAGCAGCTAAATTGTTTATGCGGTTGTACGAAAAACAATTTGCTGTACCGATGCGACATATCTGGCATAACCTGCCGCGCAAACCGGATGTTTCATGTTATCTCAATGGCACACAGCTAGATTTGGAGATTGCGCATATCTACGGTAGTGAACCAGAGGCAAAGTTAATCCTTGGAAGAGCAGCAGAAGACAGGATATTAGCTGCCTTACACCAGCTATCAGAATTACCCATCAACAATCGGTTAATTGCATCGCTGAATGCTGTTCTTACTACTAAATCGCAGAAAAAATACCACAGCCAGAGGGTATGGTTGGTGTTACGCAATATGAATTCATTATGGCAACAAAAGAATTTTGAAAAACATCGCCATCAAATAGTGTTACCGGACAAACATCCTTTCGAACAGATCTGGTTAATTTGTGATGCCAAAGGCGATAGTGGTGTTATACGTTTATTTCCATATGAATAGCGAAACAGATTAATCGTTTTCTGCAGGAATTAACGTCACCTGGCGCCGAATTTTGGGGACCAGCTGAACGTTCCAATGCTGAATGGCCCATTCCCATAAGATATCCAGTGGGACATGGGCTAAATCCGTTGGTGGTTGCATCCCCAGAAAATTCAACACACGACACAACACAGCTCCGCTGTCTCTATGCTTTACCGGTTGTGCCCGGGTTTGCTTACTGAGTTTTTCACCATGAAGATTGGTGGCCACTGGTATATGGGCATATTCCGGGGAGTTAACCCCCAGCTGCTGTTGCAGATAAATCTGTCTCGGTGTTGAATCGAGCAAATCTGCACCACGCACAATATGTGTGACCCCCTGCAGCCCATCATCAGCCACCACCGCAAGTTGGTAGGCAAATAAACCATCTGCCCGTTTCAAGACAAAGTCACCGACTTGCTGACCGAGAATTTGAGATTGTTTGCCTTGAACACGATCTTCATAATCAATACTTTCATTATTTACCCGCAACCGCCAGGAAACTGGTTGCTTCCCTTCTGGCAAACCATGACGACAAAACCCAGGATAAACAGGGCCATCAATACCCATTTGGGCAGCAGCGTTAATTTCTTTACGACTGCAACCGCATGGGTAGGCCAATTGTTGTGAGATTAATTTTTCAAGTGCCCGACGATAGATATCATCACGCTGGCTTTGATAAATTATTTCACCGTCCCATTGAAAACCAAAGCTTATCAGCGTATCAATAATATCCTGAGCTGCACCGGGTACCTCACGAGGTTTATCAAGGTCTTCCATTCGCACCAGCCAACTACCATTATGTGCACGTGCATCCAGATAGCTGGCGGTTGCAGCGACCAAAGAGCCAAAATGCAGTGGGCCAGTGGGAGACGGTGCAAAGCGTCCGATATATTTTAGAGATGTTAAGTCTGAATTCATGTTTAGTTGAGATAATCCACCACGTAGAGTGTAATGAGTTTCTGTTGATCTTTCATAGCCTGAATTTATGACTGAAGATTATCTTTTTGTATACGGTACCTTACGTAAAAACACTGAACGCCATGATTTGTTGCAACGCTGCTGTGATTATATCGATACCGGAATGTTGCAGGCTGTCATGTATCTAATTTCTTATTATCCAGGAGTGATATTGACAGATAATCCGCAGCAGCAAGTTGTCGGGGAGGTGTATCGTATCCATAATCCCCAATTGCTGTTTGCCGAGCTTGATGATTATGAAGAATGTTCTTCAAGTTTTGCAGAGCCTCACGAATATGTGCGGCAGCAGCAAATAATTTGTTTGAGTAATGGAAATAAGCTCTCAGCCTGGGTTTATCTTTATAATCAACCTATATCGGGTAAGAAACGTATCATCTCCGGCGACTTTCTTAACCCTTAAACAACAGACCATCATAAAAACTATTTATTTCTATAACGGTTTTTAAAGATCACATCAGCAGTTAAAGTGCTTGAAAAAAAGAGGTTTTATGTTTCGATCAGATGCTTTTCGCCAGCAAGCTCAAAACTGGCAACAACAATTTCGACAAGTTCAGTCTGCCGGTTTTTTGCAACGTATTTTTGCCTGGATTTTACTGGGAATGGTGATGATGCTCAGCCTGGCGTTGTTGTTGGTGGTCGTGTTGCTAAGCTGGATTCTGATCCCCCTGATGTTGTACCGGGCGCGTAAACAAATGCGTAGAGCTCAGCAAGCAGGTAACCAGCATCAGCCGTTTTCTCAACGATCTTCTCGACAATCTCGTCATGAGACTCATATCATTGAGGGTGAAATTATCAGCCGTAAAGAGGATTAATTTGCCTGATTAATCGCTGTATGATATCAGTCGAACAAGGAGGCCACGATTGTCAGAGACCATTAGCCCGATAGGCTTTAGCGCCAGCGAAGACTGGACGGTAGAAGATTTTTACCGTTTCTTTCACCAACTAAATATATTGTATAACCGTCTTTATGTTCTGGAAAAGATAAAAAATAAAGGCCAAAGCCGTAATCTCAAAAATGCGTTTTACGGTTCATTATCCTCTGTGAGTGAATCCCACCGCCTGATTATCAAATCCATCGAAGTGCATTCGCCTGGAGATTTTAATCTATTGGGAGTGGATAAAATTATTCAGCAATTGCGTGATTTGTGGAAAGATATTTCCTATCAAAACCGGCTGACCAAACAGCGGCTCACTGAACAAAATCGTCACGATAAACAAATGCATCAGTTGAAAGAAGTCGCTGCAATGCAGAAACTGCTGCAAAATCAGATCAAATTGATGCACCAACTGGGATATAAAGAAGACGAAATTGCACAAGGAGTGAAAGCGTTGGCCGACCCACTCGAACAGTTAGTGGAACTGGCTGACAGCCGTAAAATTTCGTTGAAAGAGGTAAAGAGTAAAAATTAAGCATGAAGTCGTCATGACATTGATAGTAATCATCAAGCGATCGATGCCATTAAGATACAAACATCACAATAAAATCAAAAACGACGAAAGTTTATTACAACTCCCGTCGTCATTGGTACGTAATCTATTAAGCCTAAGGCGTAATGTTGAGATTGCCGCCAAAGATACCTACCAAACCGATAATAATCAGATAAATTGCCACGATATAGTTCAGTAATCTTGGTACCACCAGGATCAGAATACCGGCTATCAAAGAAATCAGTGGAGTCAGTGCAATAGTCATTTTTTTCCCTCGCTGTTGTAATTAATTTTATTATTGTGCTCAAAAAGCCTGTCAGAAGACGTGAGCAGGAATGATAATACAGAATTAGCCCTGTTCTTTAATCAGAATATTTTTCATTAGCTCTGGTTCATCAACCATATCTTCTGGCATCGCTGATGAATGGTGATTGATGATTAACCATTCACCATCATTCTGACGTTCATATACAAAGTTGTAGCGTGCCTGAACTTCCTGTTCCTGCCCGTTTTTTGTCAGGGTGAAGGTATAAATTCCGGCATCAATTGCAATATTGCCATTAATGGTAATGTTACTTTCATCAATCCGGCCATTGGGTTGCAGGGCGAGAAAATATCCGAAATATTCACGTATGCCCTCATGGTCAGTACGAACCTGGTTAGAGAGTGTTGGTAACAGAACCGCATCATTTGCATAATAAGCTGCTACCGCGGCTGCGTCGCCGGTTTGCAAAGCATTATTCCAACGGTCAAACAAGTATTCGATTTCTGCTTCAGTTGCCTGAACGTCTTTTACTTCAGGCTCTGGTGCACAGGCTGTCAGCATTAAGCCCAATGCTAAAGTAAAGGTCAGTTTGTGGTGTGGTTTAGATAAAAAAATACTCTTTGTCATAATGATTCTCCCTCGGAAAGCACTTATCATTAACAACATAAGGCGAAATAATAGGCTTCTACCGGCCAAGATACTCCAAAATGCTGTTTGATGTGATCAGTTTCCATTAAACCAGATAATACAGTGCCATGACTTAAGCCAGATTAATCAATGCTTAATTTATTGAGCAAACAGGCAAACTTTAAACAGAACGGGGGATAGTCATAGCCCTTTTCAGTAATTTTTCAGGACTCAGAATGCAGGCACATTATTTTCAGCATGTACCGTTTGAAGGTTTAGGCAGTATTGAAGCCTGGTTTCAAAATCATGGCTATCAAATCAATGCTACCCGGTTTTATCAACAAGCTAATTTGCCAGATATTAATGATGTGGATTTTCTGGTGGTGATGGGCGGGCCAATGAGCGTGAACGATGAAGCTCAGTATCCATGGTTAGCAGCAGAAAAGCAGTTTATCCGGCAATTTATCGAGACTGGTAAACCTGTTCTGGGAATTTGTCTCGGTGCACAACTGATCGCCAGCGCGATGGGTGCCAGAGTCTATCCCAATATAGAAAAAGAAATCGGCTGGTGGCCAATTCAGGCGGTGGCTAACAATAATGCAGCTGCTTTCACTTTTCCTGAAATGGCCATGGTGTTTCACTGGCATGGTGAAACCTTTGATTTACCGAAGAATAGCTTGTGGCTGGCAAAAAGTTTTGGCTGTCATAATCAGGCATTTCAATTGGGCCAATCAGTCATTGGTTTGCAATTTCATTTAGAGACCACCGAAGACTCTGCTCAGGCCATTATTGAACACTGTGCCGATGAATTGGTGCCGGCACCTTATGTGCAGGCTGAAGGTGAAATACTGACCGCCGATCTGCAAAAATATCAAAATATCAATCAGCTGATGAATTCAGTACTGGATTACCTTGATAATGCACAGCAACAATAGTAGTGACTAATAGATATGACACATAATCAACTCGAACGCTATCTGTATAAACACATTCCTTTGTCGGCAGCCATGCAGGTAAGTGTGCAGAACATGACTGCAAAATCATTAACTCTGCAGGCACCGCTGGCCCCCAATATTAACCATCAGGAAACGGTATTTGGTGGCAGTGCATCAACGTTGGCGATTCTATCAGCCTGGTCGTTATTGCATACACGATTGGCGGAGGAGGGGATAGCTTCTCAACTGGTGATTCAGCGAAACGAGATGGCCTATCTCAAACCCATGACCGGAGACTTCACTGCTACGGCTGCGCTAGTGGATGAAAATGATTGGACAAGGTTCCTTAAAATCTTACGTCGTAAAGGAAAAGCCCGTATTCGCATGGCAGCAGTTTTGTATTCCGGTCAACAGCTGGCGGCTAAGTTTTCAGGGGAATATGTGGCGTTATACGACGAGCACTAAATTATTTAATCGGATTTGGATTACATTGGCGTTATTGAGTTACGCTCGCCACGATCAACCCAATCACCAACAGCACAATTATTCCGCTGAGAATTTTTGTTTTGTTACCCGGCGTTTTACTGAGTTTAATCGTCGAAGCATGCGTTTGCGTTTTTACTGATCCCCCACGGCTAATATTGATGGCTCTGGTTTTACCATCGGCTGTGGTTTCAATGTCAAAATCAAGCAGTTCACCAACTTTGGGACGGGGACTGCTGGATGGGAAGGCTGAAATATGAACAAATACTTGCTGTTGATTATGCTCACAGAGGATGAATCCAAAACCTCTGTCATCTTTCCATTTGATTAACTTTCCGTGCATTTTCATTCAATCTTAATTTAATTAATAACTTGTCAACATAACAAAGCCAGACGCTTTAAGGAAGTTTAATAACGTTCGCCAGAAGGGATTTATGGATCGCTGATAAATTTATTCATGGTTAATGCAGGTCAGATCCATCGAGTTTGCCTTTACCTGGAACAACGATGCCTTGCAGGCTCGTAGTTGCTTGGCTATCTTCTTGCTGCACCACACTAAATGAACCATCGGTTTCCAAAACCACGGCTTTGATATGCTCGAATGTTTGATTACCCGAGGAGCGTACAGCCGAATGAATTTCATCTTCAGTGACTCGTGCACGTTTCAGTGCTGACGATAACAGGTTTCCCTCATAGACCAGCAGTGCAGGTTCGCCGGTGACAATTTTTCGAACCCAAGGCACCCTGACACTGGACCAGGTCACCAGATATTGCATGCCGATCAGCAAAGCAAACGCCAGGACTCCCTCTGCCAATGCAACATCTCTATTAAGTAAAATAGTCGCCAAAGTAGAACCCAAAGCTACAGTCACAACCATATCAAACGCATTCATTTTGGATAAAGTTCGTCTGCCTGAAATCCGTAATAAGATGACCAGACTGATGTATGCCAGCACTCCGATAATCAGAGTGCGAAATAAGGTTTCCCAATTATCAAAAAATATCTGGCTCATTTGTTTCTCCTGCTTATCCAACACGCCAACATTTTAAATTGATAGGTTAAATCAGGGTAATCATCTATCAATTAGGCTTGGTTTACTTCTGTGAGCTCACGATGGAGTATGGTTAATGGCATTCATTACTGCTGTTTAGCAGGCAGTTTTCAGTTTCCATTACTGACTCGATTTGAATGGTGGAATGTACGATCCCAAAATGATCATGCAAATGGTTTTGCAACTGATAGAGCAAGACAGTATTCAGATCGGACTCATCAACGACCAGATGAACGGTCAAAGCTGTTTCATTGGTGCTTAAAGGCCAGACATGCAGGTCATGAAAGTGTCTGACCTGTTCAAAGCTTAACAAATAATGCTGGATCTTTTTAATATCGATATTGGCTGGGACAGCATCCATCGCATAGTTGAGGGATTCATTTAATAATCGCCAGGTGCCTACCAGAATAACAGCAACAATGAGCAGGCTGACCACCGGATCAATCCATAACCACCCTTTAAACAAAATAAACAATCCGGCAATCACTACGCCTAATGAGACAGCAGCATCGGCAGCCATATGCAGGAAAGCCCCGCGAATATTCAAATCCTGTTTTTGCCCTTTAAAAAACAACAGTGCCGTGATGGTATTAATGACCACACCAATGCTGGCGACAATAATAACGGTCATACCTTGCACTGGCTGAGGGGCCAGCATCCTGTTGATCGATTCCCAGGCAATCCCACCCAAGGCAATTAACAGCATGACAGAACTGATTAATGCCGCCATCACGGTGGCTTTACGAAATCCATAAGTGCGTTTTTCAGTGGCAGCTTTTTTCGCCAGGATACTGGCTCCCCAGGCGAGTAATAAACTGACTACATCACTCAGGTTATGCCCTGCATCTGCCAGCAAAGCCATTGATCCAGACAGAATGCCGTAACTGGCTTCAATGATGACAAATATAATATTCAGGCTGATGCCAATGGCAAATGCCTGATTGTAATTAGCGACTTCGTGATGATGTGGGTGACTATGAGCCATCAGTTGATCCGTTAGTGAGTTCTTCAGGGTAATAAACAATAACCTGTTTGTCTTGTCTTGATGTTTTTTCATTAAAGCTAAAGGGATAAATACAAACGCAGCTATTCAACTGAGAGTAAGTCGACAATGCTATTATTTATCTGTTTAAAATTACTTCATCAGGGTGCTGCATGTCAGATTCAGTCAGTATAAAAATCAGGTTACATAACCAAGACTCGGTCGCGTTGGGGCCGGGGAAAGCCGATTTGCTTGATGCCATTTTACAGCATGGTTCAATCTCTGCTGCCGGGCGTGCGATGGGAATGTCTTATAAACGTGCCTGGGATCTGGTGAATACGATGAATCTGAGCTTTTCCAAACCGCTTGTGGTGACAGCAAAAGGTGGTTCACATGGAGGTGGAGCTGAAGTCACCGAGTTTGGGAAATCCATTTTGACTGCTTACCGTGATCTTGAAAAGAAAGCCTACGTTTCGATTGCTGATGATCTTGAAAAAATGACACAGCTGCTGGGCAGCTGAGTTCAGTAAACAGTATTAAAGAAATATTTACCTTAATCGTTATATATGTTGGAATACGTCGATAACAGGTTAGGAAGATTATGCTACCAACTAAAGCACAGCGCTGGTATATCGGGATTGATGATACAGATAATATTGAAAGCCGTGGCACCGGCTTTCATGCGCGTTCACTTGGTGCTGCGATTAATAACCAGCAATTGGGTAGATGCCGATTTATAACACGCCATCAATTATTGATGAGTCCGCTGGTGCCATTTACTTCCCATAATAGTGCTGCTTGTCTGGTTATTGAGCAGTTCAATGCTCCCGTTAGGCATATTGAAAAATTGTGTGTTGAGTATCTTTTAAACGAGAGTGCCGAGGGGGCTGATGTTGGTTTGTGCATTGCATCTGAGCAACAGCTTTCCATGGCTATGCTGCAGTTCGGTTTTATCTGTAAACAACGATTGGTGACTCAGCAGCAAGCCCGTGATCTTGCAAGGCAATACAACGTTATCCTCCATGGCCTGACGGGAACAGAGGATGGTGTAATTGGCGCGCTGGCAGCGGTTAATCTATGTGGCTCGGGAGTGGATGGACGTTTACTGTGGTTGCCTGGCATGCGTGATCATGTTCAGCAAACCTTAAGCCTTTCGAGTTTGTTGGATTTGACCGACATAACAGTGGTACAGGATCGGCAAGGAAAAGTGTTAACCGATCCTGTTATCCAAATTGCAATGGGAAGCTGGCCACGTGCTATCTGGCTGGGTGGAGAAGCCACCTTGATTGTTGAACCTGACGAGGAAACCCCCAATGAGTGGAAAGTTGCTGAAAAGAGCTATCTCAAACAGTTCTGAGGTCTGGCAATCAGATAAATCCCAGCATGCATGGATTTTTATCGCAGGTGCAATGGCGATGCTAATGCATGAAACCTTCCGTTTCGGACTCGATTTGCCAGGTCGTCAGGGACTGACGTTAATGGCAATATTGATATTTGTACGACTGGTTTCGCCATATCACTATTCTGCCACATTGGCTGGAAGTGGTGGTTTAGTGGCCGCTTTAGTGATACGTGACAATCCTGCTGCTGCGATTATCGTTTTGAGCCAAGGGATAGTCCTTGACCTCGCATTTAAACAACTTTCTGTTTCCAACATTACATTATGGTTATTGCCTTTAGCTGCTGGTCTTGCTCATATGTTAAAACCCCTGTTCAAAATGGGATTTCTAACTTGGGCAGGGGTCGAAACGGATTCATTGCGACATGGTTTGGCGTATCCCTTTATGACTCACTTTATCTTTGGTGCAGTGGGTGGGCTGATTGGCTTTCTGGCCTGGCGAACGCTAAAGACATCGCAAAAATACAATCACTAAACTCAAGGAGACTTTGTGAGCACTTCACATCATAATGCTGTCAACCGATATATATTAAAGAATATATCCAGGTTGGTTTTCAGTGCACTGATAATTCCTGTTTCAGCACAGATCATGGCTGCCGAAATAACAAATGAAAACTACGAGCTTGCTGAAATTAAGGTTGAAAATAATCCGGTGAACAGTTCACAGGTATTGATTGATCAGCATGATCTGGAATTGTTAGGTGCGAGAAGCCTGGAAGATGCGTTGCGCTTAGTGCCATCAGTCAATACCAGATATGGGGGTGACGGTACTCCTCGTATGGATATCCGTGGATTACGAACTAGGCAGGTCAAGCTTCTACTGAACGGTATCCCTTTTAATTCCACGTTTGATGGTCAGTTTGACCCCAGTCTGATTCCGGCTTTTGCTATTGGCAAAATTGATTTGAATATCGGTAGTTCATCGGTTTTGTATGGTGATGGCGGTATGGCTGGTGTGATGGATATTAAAACCCGCAATGCGATGAGCGGGTTTCAGGCCAGTTCCAAACTAGAACGTGGCTCAGATGACTTCTGGCTAGCCAATGGGCAGGTTGGTTATGGGGATGCCGATCAGGATTTTTTCTTTGGGTATGGTGTGAGAGAGCGTGATGGCTTTTCATTGTCCAATGATTTCACTTCGCCGCTGGAAACTTCTGCAGATAACTTTCAGGATAATGACCAGCGGCGTAACAGTGATGATCGACGGGAAAACCTGATATTTTCATATAATCGAAATTTAACCGAAAAACTCACCATTGGCATGTTTGCCAGCTATCTTGAAGGCCAGTACGGCAAGCCACCGATTGTCTTTGATAACAATAGAGACGATTTTGCTCAACGTGCCAGGTTTGAGCGTGTTGAGTCTCAGCGAGGCTTTTCTCTTCAACTTGGAGGGGATTATCAACTAGCCGATAACTGGTCAACGCGCTTATGGTTTTTTGAAAACCAACTAGAAGAGCGCAGCGCCAGTTACGATGATAATTCTTTCTCAACTATCACCACTAATAATACTTTTGCTAGAACAGAGCAGACTAAAACGCATGGTAGCCACGCCCAACTGACAGGTGTATTTCCCACAACCGGATCCAAAGTGGCATTTAGTTTTGATCAGCGTAAAGAAAGCTATGACGAGGCTGGTCTGGAATGCACCATTTCTGGCGGTGGCGGTGGCGGTGGCGGTGGCGGTGGCGGTGGCGGTGGCGGCGCCCAAACTTGCCCATCACGACCTTTTACCCAAACCAGTTCCGATGAATCGATCAGGGTAAAATCCTATGCAGCTGAGTTAACACAGCCATTGGCATTTGATATTACGGCTGTGCTGGGTATTGCGAGACATGAACTAGATAAGTCGGGAAATACTGATGAGTCAACGCACAGCGGGCAATTTTCACTCACTAAACCTATAACAGAGATATCAACCCTTTATGGAACAATTGCACGTAAAGTGGATGCTCCAACCATCCGTCAATTGTTTGAGCAGGGCTCTGGTAACAGTGAGTTGGGTTTTCAAAGGGCCAAACATTATGAAGTGGGTGTGAAAAATCAATGGCAAAAAGGTGCATTGAATATCGCCTTCTGGCAATCAGATATTAAAGATTTTATTGAAAAGGACAACATCACAGATGTATTTGAAAACCGTGATAAATTGCGTTTTAAAGGAGTTGATATTGATGGCGGATATCAGTTTACGGATAAATTAACCATTAACGCTGGGCTAGGCTTTTTAAGTGCTGAAGATAAGTCATCAGATGCCACTACTGAAAGACTGCAGTATCGCCCTTCACATAAAGCCAGCCTGCAGGCCATCTATCAGTTAACACCACAATGGCAATTGAGCGGGGATATCATTCGTATCGGTTCACAAAATTACTTTAACCGAAAGGATTCAGCTATTCGAGATAAACTCGATAGTTTTGAATTAGTAAATACTCGACTTAAATATACGCTTGCCAATCAGAAGGCCGACTTCTATGTTGGTGTTGAAAACCTTTTGGATGAGGATTACTCCACCAGTTATGGTTACCCCCAGGCAGGCAGGTTTGTTTATACCGGTGTGAATTTACGCTGGAAGTAATTTCAAATAGCAAAATCATAGCTACACTTGACGCTAGCTGCCCTAGCGTCAAGAGCCGCTTTGCCGAAGAGCATTGATGATCCGCTTTTGTTCTTCTTCGGCGTAAAAACTCGGATCATCGAATAAATCACGTTGCTGTTGATCAAACATCATATTAAGTGCCTGGGCACTGGTTTGCACCATTGGTTCAAAGTGGGCATTTTGACCACTAACCAGATCCACCACCCGGCGCCGACGATAAACGATATAACCGCCAAGTAACAGCAAGACCACTCCGATATAAATCGGTAACCCATGCGCTCCCAGTAATGTCATTAAGGAACCGGACAGCACCGGAGCAAACGCACAGCCGGCTCCATGCAATACCAGCATATCGGATGAACCGGAAACAATTTCATCCGGATGCAGTTGATCGATCAGCTGGGCAACCGAGAGTGGATAAATGGAAAACGCCAGGCCACGCCAGATAAAGAACATACTGAGCAGCAATTTTTGTGAGGACGCTATAATCATCATTATCGATATAGCTGCAGCCAGCATCACCACCCATGTCATGACTTTCGGTCGATCATGCTTGTCCGAATAGCGACCAATTGGAATCTGCAACACCGCACCCCCGATAATGGTCAGGCTCATGATCAAAGCAATACCGCTGATATCGTATCCAAGTTGGGTGGCATAAATAGGTGTCATTGACCAGAAAGCGCCCATAGCCAATCCGGATAAAGACGCCCCGGCAACAGACAGTGGAGCGATTCTTAATAAGTTTTTTAAACTGCTTTTTGGTCTTTCAGTCGCGATGTTGGGTTGATTACGCCTGGTAAGGGTTAGCGGTAAAATCGCCCAGCTCACCAGAATCGATACCAAAGCAAATAATAAAAAGCCTTCTGGCGAATCAAGATGCAACAATTGTTGTGCAAGAGCGAGCGCGCCCAGGTTGACTACCATGTAAAAGGCAAAGATGCGTCCACGTTCATGACTGGCCGCCTGACTATTGAGCCAACTTTCAATCACAGTCATCAGCGTGATATAGGCCAATCCATAAAAGAAACGAAAGCCCATCCACGCCCATTGGTCGATGAAGATAATGTGTAAAAGCGTGGTGGTGGCGCAGATAGAAGCACAAAATGCAAAAGTACGAATATGCCCCATACGACGAATCAAGCGTCCACTCACCCAGGTGCCACAGATAAATCCGACGAAATAAGCTGACATGATCATGCCCATTACTGCACTGGAAAACCCTTCACTGGTTCCTCGTAAGGTTAACAGTGTGCTGATAAGTCCATTTCCAAGAAGCAGGAGAGCAACGCTCCACAAAATCGACTGAATAGGTTTTAGCAACGCCAATGATTGCATGCATAGCTCCTTATTCGACTGTCCATTTGGTTATTTTTGAACCATCACGCACCAAAACAAAGCCGTGATGGATTCTGCAATGCAAATGCACCTAGCCTGGAAAATGCCATTAAACCTGCATTACTAAAAGGGATAAGAGGTTAGCATTGCTGATCAGCATCTTCGCTGCAATTGATTGCTTAAAGTATTATGCAATTGTTGAACCGCATGAAAGCTTGCTGGAAATACTGGCAGAATCAGCCATTGGGAAAACGAATTAACCAATCAGGCTGTGATATAGCGGAATGCCTACAAGCACATTAAATGGAAACGTCAGGCCTAATGCCGCCAGCATAGCTAAACCAATATCAGCTTGTGGAATGGCCGAACGAACGGCAACCGGTGCAGCAATATACGAAGCACTGGCGGTTAAACTTGCCAGGATCAATACGGAGCCGTCTGGCAGTCCGAGCAATTTACCGACAAACAATCCAGCCAACGCTAAGATACTGGGTGCAACGATGGCAAATAGTACTACGGGAATTTTATCGCGTGATAATTTACTCAATGCTTCGGCGGCGACCAGACCCATTTCCAAAAGAAACAGTGCGAGGACGCCCATAAATGCCCCGGTATATAAATCAGTTACCCCGGCGCCTTGTCTTGGACCATACATCCAGCCAATCACTACCCCGCCAACCAGCAATATAACGCCTCGGTTGGTTAATGATTCATGCAGAATGTTCAACATGCCACCGGAGGAGGCTTGTTTTACCCCGCTGAAATGCCGGTAAAGTATTAACCCAATAACAATAGCTGGTAATTCCAGTAACACCAGATAAAGTGTTACCTGTCCGCCAATCACCAATTGATTGCTTTCTGCATAAGCGAGCGACACAGCAAATGTACCGGCACTGACAGAGCCATAATGCGCAGCAAAACTGGCACTGTCGGCCAGATTCAGCCGAACAACTTTCAACAGTAATGGGAATAAAATAAGCGGTATCAAAAAGCCCAAAAAAGCCACGGATATCAGTTCTGGCACCAAATTCCAGCCCATATTGCCATGTAATGCCATACCGCCTTTGAGACCAATTGTCAGCATTAATAACAGACTTAAAACATCGTATGCGGCTTTGGGAATGGCCAGATCGGATTTCACCAGGCCACCCACCAGGCCAAGCAGGAAAAACATTACAACGATGTCAGGCACAGGCAATCCTTGATTCTATATAACAAACAAGAGGAGATAGTGTAACGTTATTGCCGGCTTGCGCCGAGCAATTCTTCGTTAAAGATGGAGCAGACACTGCGTCTTTAGTTAAAATTCAAATGCGGCAATTAATGGTGCATGATCCGACAGCATCTTCCAGGAGGAATGTGGAGGACATTCACAAAATGTTGGCTCCAGGCCACGATAATAAATGCGATCCATCTTGAAAATCGGCATCCATGAGGGCCAGGTTCGTGCATGTCTTTTATGCAGCGTTCGAAACGCTTCTTTCAAATCCAACCGTTGGGTGAAATGTTTTTCAGCCTGACCATTCCAATCATTAAAATCCCCGGCAACAACCAAGGGAGCGTCGTGCGGTACGTGCTGATCAATACGCTCACATAGTGTTTGCAGTTGACGTTTACGTTCGGTGCCCGTCAGACCAAGATGCAGGCAGACAATATGCAGTTCCTGCTGGGTATCGGGAATGTGAATGACGCCATGTAGCAAGCTGCGGCTTGCCCAGGTGTAGGGGGAAACATTGATATTTTCCCAGCTCTGCAACGCATATTTACTGAGGATGGCATTGCCGTGATGACCCACACTGTAAACGGCGTTTTTGGCATAGGCGAAATGTGGCCACATATCTTCAGCAATAAAATCACAGTGTGGGCAATCTGGCCAATGACTGTGTTTCTGCTGATGGCCAGTGTGCTCACCTTGAATTTCCTGTAACAGCATAATATCGGCATCTGCTTCGCGAAGCGCCTCCCGCATTTCATGCAGGATGAACTGCCGATTGCCGGTATTAAAGCCTTTATGCAGGTTGTAAGTCAGGATTCTAAGTGATTGTTTGGACATTCCATCTCTGAAAAAAGCTTAAAGCAATACAGTAACATCTCTTATGCCTAGAAAATATGACCTATATTAAACCTTTAAATCCTAGCCAAAAAAAACGCCGGTTCAACTATGAGCCGGCGTTCTGTAATGTGGCTTTTATAATAGCTTTTACTGAATCAAGGTTGTACCTCGGGAAGTTCTTCCGGATCTTTGTTTGCCAGCTTCACCTCACATTCTGGTGATGCGACCATCTTTTCAGAAGAACTCACCAATAGTGAATTTTCTAAAAAGTTACGCCCAACCAGGATAGGGAAGGTCATACGACTGCGATCAGCAAGTGTAAAACGGGTTTCTTCGTAATGGGTGCCAACACACAGCCCCATTTCAACTACATATCGTGTTTGTTTACCGCTGGCCTGTTTAATCGTGACTTTATCCACGATGGGCCGGGTCAAGATATATTCCTGGTCTTGATGATCGATAAAAGTAAAACGCACCATTTCCTCGCCGTTTTCTTCAATGACCTTTGTATCAACTGCATACATCGAATTGGTTGCAGCCCCGGTATCAATCCGTGCTTTAGTTTGGATTTCACCAGGGAATAACGTGACGATTTCCTGATGACCTAAAACCGATTGTTGTTCGATATCAACTTTGCTTTCATTGGCATGTACTGTGAAGCTGAAGGCCAATAACAAGCTCAAAGTGAGTTTACGCATGGTGTCTCTATCCTTTTCTTAATTATTTGAATTGGGTGGGCATCATGGCCAGCAACAGGCTAACACGGGCTTAATGAATTCAAGCTTAATCAAAGTTAAAGTGCTGATTTATCAAATTTTTAGCCTTTTATAGTGATGCACTCTTGATATCTAATATGAACAACCCCATCTGTGAGCTATCGTTAAAACAGCCAGACGGAGGCAACACAGAAATGGGCGTTGATGCACATAAGGAAACAATGGGTTTCCAGACAGAAGTCAAACAACTTCTCAACCTGATGATTAACTCGCTTTACAGCAACAAAGAGATCTTTCTGCGTGAGCTGATTTCCAACGCAGCAGATGCTGCCGACAAATTGCGTTTTGAAGCGTTATCCGATGATGCGTTATACGAAGAAGATGGCGATCTGAAAATCCGTGTCGATTTTGACAAAGAAGCCCGCACCATCACCATCACTGATAACGGTATTGGTATGACCCGTGAAGAAGTCATCAATAATATCGGCACCATTGCTCGTAGTGGTACCAAAGCATTTTTTGGTCAGTTAACCGGTGATCAGGCGAAAGACTCACAACTCATCGGCCAGTTTGGTGTGGGATTCTACTCTGCCTTTATCGTGGCGGATAAAGTCACCCTGAAAACCCGCCGTGCTGGTACTACCAAAGAACACGGTGTGTTATGGGAATCGGCTGGTGAAGGTGAGTTCAATATTGAAACCATTGAAAAAGTCACCCGCGGTACCGAAGTCACACTGCATTTACGTGAAGATGAAGATGAATTTCTCAATGGCTGGCGTCTGCGAAATGTGATCCGTAAATACTCTGATCACATCAATCTGCCGATCATCATGCAAAAAGAGCCAGTGCCGGATGAAGAGGGCAAGATCGATGAAAGCATTATCGAAGATGAAACCGTCAATAAAGCCACAGCCTTATGGACTTTATCCAAAAACGATATCACTGATGAGCAATACAAAGAGTTCTACAAGCAGATTGCCCACGACTTTCAGGATCCATTGAGCTGGAGCCATAACAAGGTCGAAGGGAATACCGAATACACTTCACTGCTGTATATCCCATCCAAAGCACCGTTTGATCTGTGGGATCGCGACCGCATGCATGGCATCAAGCTGTATGTGAAACGCGTATTTATCATGGAAGACAGCGAACAGCTGATGCCTCGTTATCTGCGCTTTATCCGTGGTGTAATTGATACCAACGATCTGCCATTGAATGTGTCGCGTGAAATCCTGCAAAGCAGCAAAGTCATTGATACCATCCGTGCTGCTTCAGTGAAGAAAATTCTCTCTGAACTGAACAAAATGGCCAATAACGAACCTGAACAATATGCTGAATTCTGGAAAGAATTCGGTCAGGTGATCAAAGAAGGTCCGGGCGAAGACTTTGCCAACAAAGAAGCGTTGGCAAAATTACTGCGCTTTGCAAGCACCGAAACCGGTAATGCTGATCAAACCGTTTCACTGGAAGACTATGTCAGCCGGATGAAAGACAAGCAGGACAAAATCTTTTACATCACTGCTGAAAGCTATGCCGCTGCGAAAAACAGCCCGCATCTGGAAGTATTCCGTAAGAAAGGCATTGAAGTCCTGTTGCTCACCGACCGTGTTGATGAATGGCTGGTCAATTCTCTGACGGACTTTGACGGCAAACACCTGCAATCCGTTGCCAAAGGCGATCTGGATCTGGGTGAGCTTGAAGATGAAGAAGAGAAAAAAGCGCACGAAGAAGTCGAGAAAAACTTCGAAGATCTGGTTGAACGGGTCAAGAAAACGCTGGATGAAAAGGTCAAGGATGTTCGCATCACCCATCGTCTGACCGATTCACCAGCCTGTCTGGTAGCCGATCATTACGATATGAGCGGTAATCTGGAACGCATGCTCAAAGCTGCAGGCCAACAGGTTTCAGCCAGCAAACCAATTCTGGAACTCAATCCTGAGCATCCAATGGTCGCCAAACTGAAAGACGAACAGAATGATGAACAGTTCAGTGACTGGACATCCATTATCTTCGATCAGGCTTTATTGGCTGAAGGCGGACAGCTGGAAGATCCGGCTAGCTTCGTCAAAAAACTGAACGCAATGTTATTACAACGCGCTTAAACTGAAATCAGCCCATTACTCCATTTTCTCGGGGTAATGGGCTTTTTCATTTTCCCGGAATGCTTAAACTTAGAGCCTAATCTGCGGATCAACACAACATTTGCTCATGGTAGGTTGGGTTGAGGCATGAAACCCAACAATCCACTTTGTTTTAATCATACTTGCCAAAACCCTGCGACCGAATCACAATCTAATTCCTCGAAAAAATCACCACAGCCATCGCGAGGGACAACGCTGATGAATATCACTAGAAAGCAGCATGATTCAGCTGTGCAAGAATATTCAACAGCTATGAGGGATTTTTTAGCCGCCCGAAGCCGCTGATAGTTTATGGCTTGATCTTCTTAGGGTTAAACCCCACTTGTAATCAGATACGTTAAAATGTCGCTATTATTCGGCAGCTTCATTTGCCATATAACCACCCGCTATAGATGCAGTGTGAGGATTCATCATGCAAGACGACGCCATTCAGGCAGATCATTTACAACGTTTCATCTTTGATAATGCCGCCATCCGTGGTGAATGGGTGCAACTTAAACAAACCTGGCAAACGGTTAAAGTTCAACGGGAATATCCACCTGCAGTTGCTGGTCTGTTGGGAGAAATGCTGGCAGCCGCAGCATTGTTGGCTGAAACAGTCAAAATGTCCGGACGACTGGTATTACAATGCCGTTCCGATGGGCCGGTATCGTTATTAATGGTTGAATGCACCAGTGATCACACTCTTCGTGGATTAGCGAACTGGGAAGGCGAAATTGCTGATGATGCCACGATGCAGCAAATGCTCGGCGACGGTAATCTGGCTATTACCATTGAAAATGTTGAAGCCAAACAACCTTATCAGGGCATTGTCAGCGTTCAGGGTGAATCAATTGCCGAGATGCTGGAAATGTATTTTGCCCAATCTGAACAATTGAAAACCCGTATCTGGTTATCTACTGATGAACAGACTGCTGGTGGTTTGATGCTGCAACAATTACCTGATCAGGATCCGGAACAGCATGACGAAAACTGGACGAGAATTAATTTTCTAGCCGATACCGTGACCTATGAAGAACTGCTGAACCTTGATGCAGTCTCTTTGTTATATCGATTATTTAACGAAGAAATGGTAAGACTATTGAGCACAACCGTATTGGAATTTGCTTGTACCTGTTCGCGCCAGCGAGTGGCTGATACTATCAAGTTACTGGGGCGGCAGGAAGCAGAAGACATTATTGCCGAACGAGGCTTTGTTGAGTTGGCCTGTGAGTTTTGCAATACCCATTATCAGTTTGATCCAGTGGATGTGGCAGGCTTATTCAGTGACCCGCTTAACATTCAGAATGACTCGGATACGCTGCATTAATTCAGGATAGATATGGCACATATTGTCATTATCGGAGCAAGTACCGGCGGGTTACCCGCTGCTTATGAATGTCGTTCTGCTCTTGATAAAAAACACCATATCAGCGTCGTTTCCAATACGCCAATATTTCACTTTGTACCCAGCAATCCCTGGGTCGCCGTGGGATGGCGCAAACGTGAAGATATCAGCTTTAAACTGGCCTCAGTTTTATCCAGCAAAAACATCGATTTTTATGATTCCGGTGTGGCCAAAATCAAACCGGCTACCAATCAGGTTTTGTTGGGTGATAACACCATTCTTAATTACGATTTTCTGATTGTGGCAACCGGAGCCAAGCTGGCATTTGATGAGATCGAAGGCTTTGGTCCACATGCCCACACCCATTCCATCTGTACCGTGGATCATGCTGAAGACAGCTACCGGGCCTGGCGTGAATTTCTGAAAAATCCAGGTCCGATTGTGGTGGGTGCTGTTCAGGGTGCTTCCTGTTTCGGTCCTGCCTATGAATTTGCTTTTATTATGAATCGGGCATTACGTAAGGCCAAAGTCCGCGATCGGGTGCCAATGACCTTTGTCACTCCCGAACCCTATATCGGCCATATGGGATTAGGCGGTGTAGGTGATTCAAAAGGGCTGTTCGAGTCCGAGTTTCGCAAAAACGATATTAAATGGATCACCAATGCTCGTGTTAAGTCCATCGCAAACGGCAAAATGCTGGTCGAGCAGGTGGACGATAACGCTGAGACTTTCAAAACGCATCAACTGGCATTTGATTACAGTATGTTGATTCCCGCGTTTAAAGGGGTTGATTGTGTCGCCAATCTGAATGAAGAACTGGTTAACCCCCGAGGCTTTCTTAAAGTCGATGAATTCCAGCGTAACCCTGTTTATCCCAATATCTATGGTGTCGGTGTCTGCGTTGCGATTCCTCCAGTTGAAGCAACGCCTTTACCCGTTGGCGTGCCGAAAACCGGTTATATGATTGAAAGCATGGCCAAAGCAGCTGTGGCTAATATTCAAGCTGCTATAGTAGATCGCCCGATTCAAACCCGAGCCAGTTTGAATGCGGTTTGTCTGGCAGATATGGGACATACCGGTGCTGCATTTGTGGCTTTACCACAAATTCCGCCACGCAATCTGGCTTGGATGAAAAAAGGCCGCTGGGTACAACTGGCCAAAATCGCCTTTGAAAAGTACTTCCTGTTCCGGATGAAACGCGGCCTGCCAGAATCTTTTTATGAGCGCTGTCTGCTGCGTTGTTTTGGCATCAGTAAAACCAAGTAACGCTGAAATAAAGCCCAGCAACAGTTTATTGTTCAATCGATACGGCCAGTTTTCCTGAGCGAATATGTAAATCACGTTGCGGGAATGGAATTTCGATGTCTTTTGCCCGAAGCTGGGTTTCGATTTCCCATAAAAACAATGCTTTGGTACGAGCCGGTCGACTCATTAATTCATTACCAACCCAAATCACTAATTCAAAATTCAGACTGCTATCCCCAAACTCGGTTAACCATACTTCAGCAAGTTTGCCCGGATCACCCGTTATCGCTCCCGGTACATGAGAGGCTGCCTCAAGTGCTGCTTCCCGAACCAGATCTTTATCCACACCATAAGCCACACCAAATGGAACATGGATTCGGCGCAGTTTCTCGCTAAAACTCCAGTTGGTGACCTGTCCGTTAATAAACTCTGAATTTGGCACCAGAATATCGATATTATCGCGCGTGGTAATACGGGTATAACGAAGGCCAATTTCCTGAACTATCCCGGTAGTGGAGTTGGATATTTCAATAAAGTCACCGACTTTCAGCGACTTTTCCAGGATCAAAATAATGCCGGAAATAAAGTTACTGACAATATTCTGCAGACCGAAACCAATGCCGACACCTATTGCCCCACCGATAAAAGCCAGACCGGTAAGATTAAAGCCTATATAAGACAAGCCAACTAATGTGGCACTGATCCAGATGAAGTAACGAAACAGCCGACTGATAAGATAAAAGGTAGAGTCATCGATATGCCGATAGGACTTTCCCAGCGTCATGCGTTGCAGGATTTTCTCGACTTTGGCTGATGCCCACCAGGCAACAAAGACAATCAATACAAATCCAAGCATATTCGAAATGGTGATACCGGAATCCGATCCCATTATGGGCGTTGTCATCCAACGAATAAAAATATCCCAGTAATAATCAAATTCATTCATAAAGCAATTTCTCAAGTGATGTAGCTTTCATTCTGTTTCAATCACTTTCGTATGTCGAGGCCAATGATTTCAGTTAGCTTTCCACAATGGTGAATTTTGACCCACAGTCCAGACACATTCGAAATTTTCGGAATAGCAGACAATAAGCTTTACAAATTTGGCTGCTAGGCTACTATCCGCTCTGAAAAATTTATTGAGATAGTCTACATGTCAGAAAAAATTAAAACGGTAGTGAATCAAGGATTGGCAATTGCCCAGGATATCGGGCTGATCATTGTGGCTATCGCCACCCTGGTCGCTGTGGGAATTGAAATCAATTTCATGGTTGAAAACGGTACAGTACTGCTGACAGATTTATTGTTGTTGTTTATCTATCTGGAAGTGTTGACCATGGTCGCGGTCTATTACAAATCAGGTGAGTTACCTATCAAGTTTCCGTTATACATCGCGATTGTCGCGCTGGCACGGTACCTGATTCTGGATATGAAAAACATTGATACCTGGCGGATTCTTGGGATAACCGTGGCAATTCTCTTGTTAGGCTTATCCATCATTGTGATTCATTACTGCAAAACAAATCTGTTTGAGAAAGACGCCAGAGATGAGAACTAACATTCACTACGTCTTTAGTTAAGTTCACTACGATTAAATAGCCAGAGTATCGGCTTAAGCCAATGCTGACGCCAGGTAAGGATGGTCGCAATGCCTTTTGCCGCTAAACTTAACAACATTACCCAGACTAAAACGGCCATCGTTGGATGATCGGCAGCAAGACACAAAAGCAATGCCACCACCAGACTGGAATAACCCAAAATACGCAGGCTAAGTTGTTCGGAACGTGAGGGGAGACTGGTTTCGATACCGGTAACCTGCCGCCAATGATTTGGCAGGCTGAGTGAAAGCGAGGCCATGCCCAACATAGTGGCAAAAATAGCAGCTATCCAACAAACGATCTCAACCACGGCTAGCCTCCAGGTTTTGTGCAGAAAATTCAATGGCCTTATGCACAGCAACATTTTCACGCCTTTTCAGAAATCTGGCGGCATAAATCGCAATCGCACTGCTGACCAGCAAGCTTAAATCCACCCCAGCTACCGGCCAATAATGAAATGCAGTTTTCAAAAGATGATCGCCAGTAGTAATCCAGTTAAGAATCACCGCAGCAACGGCAAGCACAGCAAATAAAATGCTCTGTTCACGCCAGGCAGGTGAAATACGCATATGACGAACGGCAGAGCTGCGCCAGAAAGCATGCAGTAACATCACGCCCCAGCTTCCCCAGAACACCACCTGTTCCCAGTAACCTTTGCCAACCATTTCGGCTGGTAGTAACCGGTTAGCCACTAACATACTTACCGTGGCCACTAACATGCCAGTCACGGTCGTTACCGCTAAAGCATCAACCACCTGACTACCAGAGCTACCCTGCAGCGTATGCTGGCGTTTACGTTTTTCAACGAAGAAGATAAAACCGGTAGCAATGCAGATGGCGCCAACCAGACCACCAAACACATACAGCCAACGCAGAAACCAATGTTCAAAATGCTGTAAATGCAAACCGGTTAGAAATTCTTCAGTTTCTGCAATAGCGGAGCGGGGAGGTTCTTCACGGATTAATTCGCCCGTAATGCCATTGAAATGCATGCCTTCACCAACCAGTGCCACCCGATCACTGCCAGCTCGATAAATGCTCACATAACTGTTGGCATCATCCACATGATTAATCTGCAAAAAGCCTACTTCACCTGGCATATCCTTTTCAGCCCAACGCTGTTTAGCCTTGGCAACCATCGCATCAATGGAAGCCATATCTGTGGGAACGCCGGCACGATCATGCGGCAGACCGGTTTCATTGGCCTCAACCATTTCGTGATATTTATGTAACGGTTCGAGCTGGGTATGTGTTACCGGAAAGAAGAAGAAACTGGCAAAAATCAGCAAACCGGTAAAGGTGAAGAAGAAATGAAACGGCAACGCCACCATGCCGGTAAGGTTATGTAAATCCAGTACGCTGCGTTGGGTTTGTTTGGTGGGGCGGAAAGTGAAGAACTCACGAAACCGTTTACGGTGAATAATGACGCCACTAACCAGTGCCGCCATCATAATAAATGCGGCGATACCGACGATATAAATCCCAATTCGATTCCAGTTCCAGTTCAGGCTGAAATGCATTGGATAGAAAAATTTACTACCGATTTTTAACTGATCATCAGGCAGGGCTTTACCGGTACGTGGATCAATGGTGATATTGCCATGAATATGATTGTGGCCTTCCGGATCCAAAGGTTGTGGCACCCGAAAACCAACACCCATAATTAATACCGGATCACGATGCGTGGTGTAGGCCCAGAACTCATCAGCAGGTAATTCGGTGCGAGGCGTCATTGGCCCCTGACTTGTATCATGCAACAGCGGCATGTTGGTATTGTAGTCTTCTTCATTGGGTTCAACCGAACGCAGAATGGGCAACAACATCTCATCAAATGATGGCATTACCTGTGGTTCAAATCGGGTTTCCGGAATCGACCAGCGATCAATCTCGCGATCAAAAACCGACAGGCTTCCAAAAAAGAAGACCACCATCAGAATAAAGCCTAAGGTCAGGCCAAACCACGTATGCAGCCAAGCCATTGCCTGTCGAAAGCTACTGAACATGGATTAAATTCCTTGTAAAAATGACTGTTGCACAACACTGGCCAGTAAGGTCATAGCCACACCACCGCCAAACAGGATTAGCCACAACCAGATTAATTTATCGGTGGCCATGCCCCACAAAAACAAACTCAAATAAACCAGCAAACCCAGCATCAGCATGCCCATCTCAGCATCATGAAACTCCACACCAAGTGGAATTAACGCCGCGATAACGATGGCAATCAAACCCCAGGTGAACAGGTAGCCACCTACAAGACTGGCAAAAATCCGACTGGCAATTGGCCAGGCAGGAGATGAAAAATTTGGCATGAAAACGGACCTGTTTGAAAAACGAAAAAGCATAACCAAGAGTAAGCAAAACCAATGCTCGTAAACGCTAATGCTAAATGATAATAATTAACATTCACATTGTATAGCGTATAGGGGCGTATTTCAAAGTAGAAAATGCGTCTAAAAATGACAAACCCATTAAATTGTCAGTGAGCTATTTGTACTGGTATGGTTTGATTAAATATTGAGCAGCAACCATTACATGCTGGCAAAGTGCTGAAATGAAATCACAAGGAGCGCTGACCATGACCAATCGCTTCACCCGCAGACAAAGTCTCAAGTTGATCGGTGCCGGTCTTGCCATGACTATGCTGCCATCGATGCCGAGCTTTGCGGCAAGCAATGAACTGCTTCAGAAATCTTATTCTGGTAACAAAAAGCTACCGGTCATCGGTATGGGAACCTGGCGAACGTTCAATGTCGGCACCGATCCAAAGTTGCTTGATGCCCGAACCGAAGTGGTAAAAACATTTTTCGAGCTTGGTGGTGGCTTGATTGATTCCTCACCCATGTATGGTTCTGCCCCGGATGTCATGGGCTATGCATTGCAACAGTTGGGTATTCCAGACAGCCTTTTTTCAGCAGAAAAAGTCTGGAGTCCTGCGGGCGGTTCAGCGCGTGAGCAGGTTGCTGATCTGCAAGCACGTTGGACTGTCGAGCAATTTGATTTAGTGCAGATACACAACCTGACAGACTGGCGCGAGCATCTGGCAGCACTGCGGGAAATGAAAGCCGAAGGCAAAATCGGCCATATTGGTATTACCACCTCACACGGCCGTCGCCACCAGGAGTTCGAGCAGATCATGGCTAACGAGGATATCGACTTCATCCAGCTGACATACAATATTGCTCAGCGAGAAGCGGAAAACCGTCTGCTACCACTAGCAGAAGAAAAGGGTATTGCTGTTATCGCCAATCGACCCTTTGATGGCGGTAGTCTGATTAAAGGCATGAAACGTCGCGATGAACCACTGCCGGAATGGGCTGAGGCAGAATGCGGCTGCACGACCTGGGCAGATTTTCTGTTGAAATTTATCGTCAGTCATCCGGCGATTACCTGTGCCATTCCCGCGACCACAAAAGTCGAGCATCTGCGAGAAAATATGCATGCGGGTACGAGTCCTATGCCTTCGGCCAGCACCCGGCAAAAGATGGCAGATTATATCGAGTCGTTATGAACACCTGGTCCAGCTACAAGCTGCAGGATTTTATTCCCTTTACTGCTGATATCTATTTCCGCCTTCTTGAACGCATGAGTGAAACCTTCTGGCCGTTGCATCTACTGACGTTGGCTTTAGGCGTTGCAGCAGTTTGGTTGGCACTCACCAACCGCGCTCGCCTTGCCAGTGCTCTTATCGCAACTGTTTGGGGCTTTGTCGGCTTTGCCTTCTTTATTCAACGTTATGCTGAACTCAACTGGGCTGGTGGTTATATTGGTTACTGCTTTCTTGGTCAAGCAACCCTGTTGTTATTGCTAGCGCTGATTGGAGTTGCTTTAGACAGCAATCCACGCAAAAGACCAGCTACTTTTATCGGTGTAGTCATCGCCCTTGTTGGATTAATTGGTTTGCCGTTTATCGCACCTTACACTGGCGGGTCCTGGTTCCAGGCAGAAGTATTTGGTATCCATGCCGATCCAACTGCCATAACAACGCTGGGGTTGGTATTGATTATGTTCAGAGGTTGGGCCTTGTGGCTTATTGCTATTATTCCAGTACTCTGGTTGCTTGTCTCGGGCTTAACTTTATTGGTTCTAGACGCAACCGCGGCCATTGTTCTGTTTGCCTTATTGGCAATAGGACTAATCGGCCTGGTTTGGAAGAGTGTTGAGTACAGATCTGCTTAAACAGGAACAAAAAATATGAAGCTCGAGTTTAAATGGTCTCGATTGGAGTTTTTTGCCGCGCTTGAGCTTTACCAGATCATCATGGCTCGCGAATCCGTTTTTGTTGTCGAACAACACTGTCCCTATCAGGAAACAGATGAGTTGGATCCTTATGCATGGCATCTATCTGCTTTGGTAAATGGTGAACTGGCAGCCTATGCCAGAGTGGTTGATCCGGGGATTAATAACAGCCAGCCTTCGATTGGCCGGGTAATGACCCTGAAAAAATTCAGGGGACAAAAGATTGGCCGTGCTCTGATGGAGGAAGCCATAAATTTCACTGAGCGAAAATATCCAGGCAATGACATCAAAATCTCAGCACAGGTTTATCTGCAAAAATTCTATGAGTCGCTTGGATTTCACTCTTCCGGGGAGCCTTATGATGAAGATGGCATACCGCATATTGAGATGATTAAGTCGAGCCAGACACTTTTCGTAAAGTCATAGACAGGAGTAAAGTCAGCCGTCTGGCCAGAAGGAAGTTTTATATCTTTATGTAGGGATCTGTCAGTGGCTGATCCTTGAAACCATGCCAAAGCAGATGTAACTCTGGTCAAGAAAGGTAGAGAACAACAAGTCTAAAATTTAGGATGTAACTGGTTTTCTTGAATTTAGACAAGCAAATAAAATGGGCTAATGCTTTTTTATAGATCTGTCGCAAAATATGGACAGATTTATCTTTGGAGATTTTTCAACTCGCCAAATGCTTTGAATATTTTCATGGATTCTCTATGGCTTTGATTTTGCCTGTCTGGTGGTGGGAGTCGCTCAGCCCTAAACCCTAATATTACTAGTAAAGAGTTTGGTAGTATCAGGTTTGTGTATTTTCCGCAAACACAGAACAGGAGGTTTGATAATGTCGGACGATGATTACCTGGCCTGGTACTACTTTAACGAAAATCGTTGGCATGGGCCCGTAAGTATTAACAAACTCAAATCATTATATTTTGGAAAAGAAATATTTGAGTCAACCAAGGTGGTTAAGCACTCTGATATCACTGATTTATCCAAGGATAAGGTAAAAGAAAGTGATTCGTTAGTCAGAGACCTTGAGCAATGTGAATTCTATCAGGACACAATTGCCAAATTGAATCTGCTTTACAATGAGGATGTTGCGGTCAGAGACTGGTCATCCAATAGTGCCATAGTCCCCATTCTGGGGTATGCCGTACTGGTTTTCTTTCTGATGTACGTTGTAATTACCACGCTGCCGGAGAGTTTCCTACATTTCGAACTGTCTGCCTCAAGAATTGTTTATTTACTGTCTTTGAGTGTGTACATTGGATTTTGGTTAGCTTATTTCTCATCCAGCAAAAAACTGAGATTCCTCAATGTCGCCACGCTCAGAAGAATACTGACGGCCTCCAGCCTGCAGTGGAAAGGCGAAGAGGGGAATGCAGGCGTTGTGGATGATCCCTTTTCTGTTAAGCACCAGCTTGAAGAATCCTATCGCGAGAAGGCGCGTGCTGCGATGACGGTAATCGCTATTATGATTGCTGGCAGTCTGATTCTTCTTGTACAGACTAACCAGTACCTGGTATCAAAAGCGGACTTCCTGACTTTACCTTTCATTTGGGAAAGCACCTTTTTGGCCTTGTCGGCCTTGTCATCATTTATCGCTTTCATTTCCTTTTTGTTATCAGTGGATGCACTGGACTCTATGTTCAACCGTTACCTGACAGATAGAATCGAACTGAAAATGGTTAGAAAATTCTATAGGTTCACTCTGAACCCTAAGTATATGGGGCTCATATTTCTAATATTAGGTATTACCTCTTTTGCAGCAATACATAATGGGTTGATTGCTTCTATTATGCTGTGGATTACTATGTCGATCGGCTATTATCACTGGTTCCCCTACCATGCCACTCTGGATGATCTTTCCTCAGAAGATTACGCTGAAAATAACCACGGCCTGGGAATGAGAATTCTGTATTCGGGTTTTGCCAGAGAGAGACTCAGGCTAATTATTAGAATTCCATTTTTTGGGGTGTTAACACCCTGCTTAATTTATGCGTACCTGGTTCTATGGAACTAACAGATATTTTTTCAAATTGGCCTAGTTATACTTTGCCCGTTATGAGCGCAGTTTTGTGGGCGTTGTCCGCACCAATTGTTAATCTAGGTTTAGATAAAATTCCCCCAAGACTAGGCAGTCATGGCGTTCTGTTGGGCTTGTTTGTTGCCTTGAGTTCCGCTGCGTTGTGCCTTGCCATTTGGGCTTGGCTGAGCGGCGCAGTGATAAATTTAAATTGGCGTCTGGCAGCAGCTGGGGTGTTCACTTTTCCCGTGGCCACTGGCATGTACTACATTACGGCGGTTGCTTTTAAAGGCCAAGCTGAGGTAGCAGCCCAATTCGCAAAACTCAAACCACTGATCTCGATTATCTTTGCAGCGGTCTTTGTAGGTGAGGCGCTGAACGCCGAGATGGTGTTTCCGATTGTGCTGATAGCTGCGGGTATAAGCATTTTTATTGTCACCGCAATACGCGGAAAAATTACCATGCAGGCGGTGTTTTTGGGAGCACTTACCGCGATGGCCTGGTCTGTAGGTGAAACCTTCATGATTCTGGGCCTGACCGGCGGTTCTCCTCTGACTGATAATTTCGTATCTTTAGTGTTTGGTGCCTTAGCTATAGTGCCGGTTATGCTGGTTTTTAGTAAAAAGTTGTATATTGAAAGACACTCCCTGGGGGGGGGATGGCTGTTGCCTTTTGCAGTGCATGGCATCATTAGTTTCTGTTTAGCTTATGCGTTATTTTTCGCGGCGCTGGAGTCGGTAGGAATGTTAAAGACAGTAGTTATTAATGCCTTTTGGCCAGTGCTGGCACTGCTTTTTACCTATGTTATTAATCGGGTCCGAAGAGTGAAATACAAGGTTCCCTACTATGCATGGTTAGCCGGAATTCTGCTTTGCAGTGGTAGCGCCGTGCAAATATGGAACATGGCAACTTAAAAGGCATACCTGATTAATATGCTCGAACCTGATAGTTCAGATCGGCCAGCTTGATTCCAGGTATCGTCATGGCCCAAAAAAAAGCCCGATGAAACATGCGTTCCACCGGGCGAATTATGATCATCAGTTGGCTAAGAGGACAAAAAAGCCAATCAGATTATCAATTATTGACGTAATGCAGTGCTGATGGCTGCATCACCTTCCAGTTCAATATAGTCTTCTGAACCGTAATCATTCATCTCTTTAAGCTGAGACTGTGTTGCTTTAACGTGCAATTCATCATTTGTGCGAGTGAACTTTTCAAGCGGTATCAAAATGGTTTTGCCACCTACGCCGAGCAAACCACCAACTGTAACAACGGCATGAACGTTTTGGTTATCAGGGCTCATAACGATTTTTTCAATACCGCCGATATCTTCGCCATCACTGGTAATGACGTCCATGCCATTCAATTCATTGGCTGACATATCGTACAGTCCACCTCTGTTAGCTGGTGTGCCTGCACCGGTTGGGCCATGAGGTTGTTCATTCATTTCAACATCATTGTTTCTATCCATTTGGCCTTTCATCTCAACATCAGTGTCGGTTTCGATTTCTGTATTACCGATTTCTTCTTCCTCTTCTTCTTCCTCGGTTACATTACTTTGATGCTCGGATAATGGACGATCAGTTTTTGCTGGATCAGCTCTATTGCCTGCGCTAGGGCCTTCATCATCTAGAGTATGGTTAAATTCGGCCTCATCGGCATTTTGACCATCAGATGATTTTTGCTTCTGCTGATCAGCTTTATTGCCCGCACTGGGACCTTCAGCATCGATGGTTTCGTTAAACTCTTCTTCATTGGCATTTGGGCTGTCAGTAGATTGTTGCATCTCTTTATCAGCGCTATTACCTGCTCTGGGCACATCAGCATCAATGGTTTTATTAAACTCATCTTCGTGATTCGGCATTGCTGGATGCGTTGAAGATGAGTCATTCTGTTGCATCTCACCTTGTTTACTCGCATCAGATCCATCGATAGTTTTCGAGTAATCATCTGCTGCAATGGCCCCTGAGCTAAAAATCGCGGTAAGGGCGCTGGCTATTAATGTTTTACGAAAAATAGAATTCATAAAAAGTACTCCTATTCGTACTATGAGCGTTTTAAATCTTCGATCCAATCCGGCGGATTGATATCAGACTTGCCATAGCGTGAAGACAGTATTGGCTACATTGAAAGCAGTGTCTGTGCGTTGTCGAACCAAGGGAAGTGAGTTGTAAAATGTAGATATGTCCCCGAAGATTGCCGCAAACAAAGCTTTGCTATACACCGATGATTTTGGACATGGCTCTTAGTCAGGAGTTAACTCAGTCTTTGTTGAAATGTGTGCCATAAGCGCATGAGCTTAGAGTAATTATTTTGGTCATGTTCACAGCTCATAATTTACAGAAAGTTGCTGATCAACATTCCCAGAGGAGGGTCGTATGCAAAAATCACATAGCAGATTCAAGCGGGAGCAATCTGGTGGGGAAGAGATTGCCAATGCGATCAGCCATGGATTCGGGCTTGTGGGTGCACTGATTGGTACGCCTTTTTTAATCACACAAGCTGTTCGTCAAGCTGATACGGCTTTTGTGGTCGGGGTCAGTATATTTTGCGCGACGATGATAATTCTTTACCTGGGTTCTTCGTTGTATCATGCATTGCCTGCGGGGAAGGCGAAGCAGCTTTTCCGGCGTATTGAACATTCTGCAATTTATCTGTTGATCGCTGGGACGTATACACCTTTCACCTTTGGTGTGTTGTATGGCGCATGGGGCTGGACACTCTTTGGCATTATCTGGGGGCTGGCAGCTATTGGTATTGTTCTTAAAATAGTTGAAAAACAACAACATCCGATCTTCTCTACCAGTCTTTATTTATTAATGGGATGGGTGATGTTGGTTGCTATCAAGCCTTTGCTGGAAAACTTACCCACTACTGGTTTTTTATGGTTAGTGGCAGGTGGTTTGTCTTATACCTTGGGGGTTGTGTTTTTTGCCACCGATTCAAAACTGAAATATGGTCACTTTATCTGGCATTTATTTGTTCTGGGGGGTACCACATGCCATTTTTTTGCCGTGTTGTGGTATGCCGCTTAGCTGAATAAATAGGGTTAATGTTGCAGTTATATACCTGGTTTAGGTGTTAGGGGCAGTTTACTCCCAAGTAAAGATGCTTAACCCACCATTAGGCTTGTTTAACTTTTAGGGTGAGAGCAACTCAGCTATTTTTTCTCAATTTGACTATCGTATTCCAGAAAATTTGGATTCTGGCGTGTTAAAACTATTCACTAAACCAAAACGAAACTAAGGACGGCTTTCCCCATGGAATTGAATCAACAGGATAAATCCACGCAATTACCATCAAAACTGATGATTCTGATATCACTATTGCAGGGGCTCGGTTTACTGTACCTGCATCAAGCCATTGAGCTTCATTACTGGCCACACGGCCAGCCAGAGTGGTTATTCGCTTTCTATAGCGTGATGTTTATTTGGCCGATTATGCTGTTGCTTGGGCTGGATCAGAACAATGGGCGGGCAATGGTCAAAGCTACCTTGCCATTCGCGCTGGTCAGCGGTCTGCTGGGATATTACGTCGGCCATCAGGTCACGCCCATCGAACATATTCGTTTTAATGCACTGTTGTTCAGCTTTGTGCTGACGATGGTCATCGCAACTTTTAAAGCGTTAATGTACAGCCAGCAGTGGGCCAGAGGGGAACGTGTTACTTATAGCGCGTTGTTTCTCTGGTCATGGCGTAATTTCCTGACTTTGTCTTTGGCAATGCTTTTTGCCGGCAGCTTCTGGCTGTTGCTGATGTTGTGGGCCGCGCTGTTTAAAGCTATCAATATCGATTTCTTCAGTGACCTGTTTGAGCAACGCTGGTTTTATTACCCTGCTATTGCGCTTGCCAATGGCTTCGGCATTATCATTTTTCGCAAACTCACTCATATTATCGACACCATTACCCGTCTTCAGCAGGCGTTGATTAAATTTCTGCTTGTGCTGCTGTCGTTGGTCTCACTGCTATTTCTTGGCGCTTTACCCTTTACCGGTCTCGAACCATTGTGGGAGAGTGGGGGGAGCAGCCTTATTCTATGGATGCAGGCGCTGATTTTGTTTTTCGTCAATGCCGTGTATCAGGATGAGCCGGACAACTGGCCTTACTCGGTTTGGCTGCACCGCTTTATTTATATATGTATCGCGATACTGCCTGTTTACAGTGTGATCAGCTTCTATGGTTTGAGCCTGCGTATTGATCAGTACGGTTGGAGTCTCAGTCGTTTTTGGGCTTACCTGATCTGGTTTTTACTGGCATTGTTCGCTATCGGCTACCTATGGGGTATTGCCAAATACCGGGATAGATGGGCACATCAGCTCAGCCGGACGAATGTTGCCATTGGTCTGGTCGTATTGGTGGTGATGCTATCGGTTAACTCTCCACTGCTGGATTTCAGAAAAATGGCCGTGGCTGATCAATTGCAACGGCTGGCTGACAACAAAGTCACGATTGAAGACTTCGACCTCAGCTATTTTCGTAACCACTTGGCACGGCCAGGCTATGAGGGATTACAAACCCTCAAAGCACAATACGGCGAAGCACATCCAGGTCTGCTGGTCAGAATCAACGCTCTGTATGCCAACGGTAACAATGATCGCCCCAGCTCTACCCGAGACGAATTTATCGCTGCCATCACCCAGTTATCCGAAAATCCGCCCGAGGCGTTGCTGACGGCTATTTATAAACAGGAGACAAAAAATCACTGGAACCTGCAGCAGACACAGCAATATTTTTTACAGGCACTGGATCTGGATAAGGATGGAGACCAGGAATATCTTTGGATTGAAAAAAAACCTGAACACACTGTAATAAAATTATTTTTCCAGCAGGATGAGCAATGGAAATCGTCTTATCTGGGAAGCTTTCGAAAAGATAAAGATAACGTTGACCAGTTTTATCAGGCGTTATTAGCGGGTGAAATTAAAGTGGCCCCATCACGCTGGAATGATGTAATTATTGGTGACCAGCGATTCAGGGCGGGTCTGAGGTAGGGGAGAGATGCCTTATCTCACAAGAAGCGTCCCCCTCGTGCCTTGATTGACGCTTTATCAAGTCATAACAGAGGCGGAAATGAATAAACACACCCTAAAAATCATGGGGCGGCAGCTAGATTTTGTGATCACGTTTGGTACATCGGGTATCTTGATTAGGGTTAACGACCTGGTCGTATTAAGGACTTATAGTCTTCTTGAAGCGTTTTTCATTTTCCTGACGAAAGCTATCTTAACAAGGGAATAAACATTTGCAGCACGCGTTGTTAATTATTAATCCGCATAGCCGAAAAGGGCAAGACGAGGCCTTGGAGGGAGCCGTGCGATTGCTTGAAGCCTCTGGTATCGAGGTATCCGTTTGTGAGTCTGAAAATGAGTCCCATTTGGTTTCGCTTATTAAAGATTATGAACGTGAAGACGGAATCGTCATTATTGGTGGCGGCGATGGAACCATTAGTTCAGCTTTGCAGCCGTTACATAGCTGTAAACGAACCTTGGCCATTTTCCCGATGGGAACGGCCAATGATCTTGCACGATCACTTGGTGTTCCAGAAAATTTGTTAGACGCTGCACAGGTCATCGTGGATGGAAAACGAGAACAGATCAGTTTAGCTAAGGTCAATAATGAACATTTTTTTATCAATGTGGCTCACATGGGGTTAGGTGTTGAAGTGACACGTGAACTCACTTCAGATAGCAAAAAGTTCTTTGGTATTTTTGCCTATCTGGGCGCTTTTTTAAAAGCGATAAAGCGAAATAAAAGCTTTAAAGTACACATTAAAACAGATGACTGGTACATCTCCACACGGGTGATTCATCTGGCGGTAGGTAATGGTCGGTTTTATGGTGGAGGCAATATCGTTGATCAACGATCAACGTTGCTGGATGGACAGCTGAATTTGTTTTTTATCAAGCCGCAACGATGGTGGCAACTGTTGTTGCTCGGGCCGAGTTTACGACAAGGCGCTTTGGATACGACTGACCGCATCGTCCGTAAAGCAGCTGAAAAATTCAGCATCCAGACCTCTAAACCAAAAGAATTGGAAGCCGATGGTGAATTTAAAACGACAACGCCTGTAGAATTTGAAGTCATCCCTAAAGCAATCGAAGCCATTGTTGGTGATATTCCAACATCAACCACAGGAAACGTTTGATATGTCGATACTACGCACCGATGACCAGGCAGATGCTCTGGAAATTTTAAAATTAATCATTGAAACAGCCGACTTTTACCGGGCAATGGGTGAGTTATTAACCGAAGATAATGTTGATCATCAGCTATTTGAGATTGCCAGCGAACGGGAAAGTTATATAGAGCCGTTTCGAGAGGTCGTTAAAGCGCTGCACGAACTTCCGGCGACACCTGATTCCGATAAAGAATTGGTCGAGCAGCTTGGTGGCAAATTGACCCAATTGCTTTCTGCTGATTCAACAAATGCTATTTTGGATAAATGTCTCAAAAAAGATGAAGCGCTGGTAAATCTTATCAGTAAGACGGCATTAGGTGAGCAATCGACGGAGTTCAAAAGATTACTTTATTCTCTGGATCAGCATCTCGCCAATACCAAAAAAATCCTGTTAAATAACTAACTGACGGGGTTCAGAAACGGACCATGGTCAGGCCACATAGCCATTGATATATCTATAGACTGAAAGAAGTTATGGAAAAAAAGCTGAAAGACAAATTGCAACGGATATACGTTTATATCATGGTAATAGCCGCCCTCTTTGTGATTGCCATGACGTTTTATCACGGATTTTTAAAGTTCAAAGAGATCCTAAGCCTTTAATTCGATTCAAACCGCATTTTGCATCATTTTCTGGCGCGCTCATCCGACTGGTGTTGCCATCCTTTGATAGGCCGTTTAATCACTTTCCGAGGATTTTAATCCACGCTCTGTAACAGTCTTTGATTTCATTTGTCTTTGAGCTATAAACAGTCTGAGGGATTTTGATCATGAATGCTTTTTCAAAACATGCCAGTTTGCTTCTGGCCGCGATTTTTTTCCTCACGGGACTAGCAAAGCTCGCTGGCCTGGAGTTTGAGATTCAGGCTTTCGAACGTTGGGGATATCCACTTTGGTTTATATATCTGGTGGGTTTTATTGAAGTGTCAGGTGCAGTGGCATTGCTGTTCAAACAGGTGCGAGCCCTAGCAGCAGCGGGTTTGGGGTTATTTATGATTGGGCCTGTGGTTACACACGTTTTACATGCAGAATGGGCCATGTTGATGGTTGCCTTGATCATCATGCTGTTTTCAGTTTGGATTGCCTGGCAATGGCGCAAAATGGTCTCACTGCCATTTTTAATTAAGTAAACCGCTTTTTATGTTTGAATGTTTCCCCTGACTCTCTGGATATCAGGTGATTGAACTCTGATCCGTTCGAAGATTTTGAAGTAGTTGAGGGGTACCTGAAACATGTTTAAGCGATTGCATGACTGGCTCGAAGGTCGTCGGATTAAAAAAATGGGGTTTACCGCCGACCAATGGGAGTCGGCGATTGCCGACTGGCCGGTCATGGAGCGTTATCAAGGAACTGAGCGTGACGACCTACGCGAGATGACCTTTCGTTTGCTGGCTCGGAAAAATGTGCTTTCCGGAGCTGAGTTTCAATTCACAGATGCGATGTGCCTGAAACTCGCCACTATGGCTTGTGTTCCCATTCTGCATCTTGGCCTTCATTGGTATGACCATTGGAAGACCATCATTCTGTACGAAGGGGACTTTGTCCCAAACCGGCCTTATCGAACTGACGACGGTGTAGTGCATCCCAGAAGCCCCGGCCTGAGTGGTGAAGCCTGGAAGCGTGGACCGGTGATTTTATCATGGCAGGCAATTACTGAAAGCGGCGGCAATACTCGTCACGGCAAGGCCAGTAATGTGGTTATTCACGAATTGGCACATAAGATCGATATGTTGCGTGATGGCGCCAATGGGGCACCGCCGATGCACCCTGATATGCAACCTGGTGAATGGCACGATATTTTTACAGCAGCATGGGATCGTTTGGAAAATGACAGGCAACACCATCGGTCATTGCCACTTGATGAGTATGCGTTAAACAGCCCGGCAGAATTCTTTGCTGTCTGCAGTGAGGCTTTTTTTGAGTCACCGGAAACCATGAAGGAAAAAATGCCCAAGGTTTATGGTTTGTTGTGCCAGTTTTATCGTCAGCAACCCTAGTATCCAACGATAATGACATTAAAGTATCGGCTGAGGAATCTTGGAACACCTTGCTCAACCAGGCTATTCTGGCTATTAAGCATTTTTCAGGGAGAGATAGTTGTACTGGATTCGGTTAGCTGTCTGCCATCAAATATCAGGATCGATTTTGATGCAAAACATCCGAAGTGATCTATTGAATTAAAAATGCAAAACCAAACCGTTAACGTCATTATTATAGATGAACGAACATCTTTATTATTTTCAAGAGTAAGCATCAAATGAAAAAAATCGAATATTATTTCGAGCAATTTTTGTGGAAATCCCGCTTTTTAGTTTTAATCGCGGTGGTTTCAAGCTTAATAGGATCATTGGTCCTGTTTGTAGTTGGTACGCTGGATATCTTCAAAGTAGGAATTTCAACAATTAACTATTACCTGGGACGAAGTGAGCAGGACATTCATGAGTTTATTGTCAAAGATATCATTCTTGCTGTTGATATTTACCTAGTAGCAGTCGTGCTGCTTATGTTTGGTGCTGGTGTTTACAGGCTGTTTATTTCTCCAATCGATCAGTCTGAGGAAAGTGATATTGCTCATCCATTCAATATACAGACCTTTGATGAGTTGAAAGATAAAATTGTCAGAGTGGTTATACTTGCAGTGATAATTGAATTCTTCAGGGCAGTAGTGGACATCCAATTTATCACTCCGCTGGATGCAATTTATTTAGCCTTGTCCGTTCTGGCTTTGGCAGCATCTGTATATCTCATGAATATGAATCAGGGAAAGAAAACCGAGGTTGGGAAAAAGTAGCTTTTAAGTTCATCAATCAAATCCGATCCGTCTATGCCAGTTGTCTGGCATGGCGGATCTGTAGTTCTCCAAATATGTCATATTATGTAGCAATTACTCGATCCGGTACTTTATGCACCGCAAATGTTTCAGTTTGTATTAGAAAAAGGACATTCCCACGCTTTTATCAGTAGAATCAGAAGCTAGATGATTCGGAGTAGACGTAATGTGGACAACAAATCTTTTGTTGGTCTTAAGACATCCTAAATATGTCGAGTTGCGTTAAGTGACAGCATATTCAAAGATCGTGCAACGGGAGTCACCAGTTCGAGTGAAAACCATTGTCGGGGTAGCGGTGGTGGTCTTTGTTTTTCTGATGCCTTTTTCACTCTATAACTTTTTTCAGGGAAGATATATTTTAGGAACGGGATCATTGTCCGTGGTCTTGCTTATGGCCATCAATGCCTGGAACTGTTGGCATGGTCGTTATTATCCTTTTTTGATATTGGTTGGCTTGGCACCAATCATCATTATCTTCCTCGGCTTCACTATTTATCAGCAGGGCCTTATTGGTTTGTTATGGTGCTACCCGGCGGTGATTTCCTTTTATTTCATGCTGCCGGAACGCTACGCCTGGGGAGCCAATATTGTTTTACTGGCGATGTCATTGCCAATGTCATGGCTGTTTTTAGATGCCGAACTGGCATCAAGGGCTACCGCCACCTTGCTGTGTGTCAGTGCCTTTGCCGTGATTTTTGTTCGGGTGATCAGTCTCCAGCAACATGAATTACATGACCTGGCCATGACTGACTCGTTAACGGGGCTGTCAAACCGTGTGCAGTTACACGACTCGCTGGAACAAGCTGTGCAAATGTTTGAGCGTCATGCGGTGCCAATGACGCTGATTTCATTGGATCTGGATAATTTCAAAAAGATTAATGACACCTTGGGGCATGATGCCGGTGATGACGTTCTGCGTGGTATTGGAAAACTACTGCAAAAGCGTATTCGGCGCTCTGACAAAGTATTTCGTCTGGGCGGGGAGGAGTTTCTGATCCTGCTCTATGAGACTGATTCAGCACAGGGTTTGCTGGTTGCTGAGGAGTTGCGCAAGAAGATTGAATCCATGCGGTTATTACCGGATCGAAGCGTAACAACCAGTGTTGGTGTCGCCACATTGCAGCCAAAAGAAGATTGGCGGGATTGGATGAAACGTAGTGATGACAATCTATATCGTGCCAAAAAGGAAGGCCGCAATCGCGTGGTAACTTGAAAATGGCTGTTTTATAAACGGGTCGATCAGGTTCAAAGCGTTGTGAACTGAGTTGAGTTCCTTGATAGTGCATGGTGAAAGTCATTGAATAATGCGTGTTAGTTTTTTCATAATTAACATAATCGACTTTTGCCAGTTTGTGATATTGCGGATTGTTGAAGTGACTAGTATGGAGTAAGAAATGTTATTCCATCGAGGTCACCATGAATACGCCAATCCACACCGCTTATAAACCAGAAACCACACCCGGTATTAAACCTACCCATCCGTTAGATCCATTGACCCTTGAAGAATTGGCTGAAGCCACTTTGCTGCTCAGAAAACAGAAACAGCTCAGTCCGTCATGCCGTTTTCCCTATTTGCAACTGGATGAACCTGCCAAAGATGAAGTACTGGCCTTTGAGGCGGGTAAACCCATTTCTCGTAAAGCCTTTGCGGTGGTGCTGGATAAATCGACGGGATTGATTCACGAAGCCAAAATCGATCTGATTGCTGAGCAGATTACCGAGTGGAAACAACTGGACCCGGAAGTCAACGGTCAGCCGCCTATAATGGTTGAAGAGTTCTTCAGTTGTGTGGATATTGTGCAAGCCGATGAAGGCTTCAGGGCAGCGGTGAAGCGTCGTGGTTTAACCGACAAAGATATTGAAAATATTCAAATCGATCCCTGGTCATTTGGTTATTACGGTGATGATGAAAAATATCGTGGTCGCCGGTTGATGCGTGGGGTTGCGTTTGTACGGGATGAGATTGTCGATAACGGCTATGCCCGTCCGATTGAAGGCCTGATGGCGATTATTGATCTCAATGAAGAGAAGGTTATTGAGATCATTGATGACGGTATGAATACACCGGTCCCCAAAACCAAACGCAATTACGATACACCGTCATTAGGCAAACCCCGTGAAGGCCTGAAACCGTTACATATCGTGCAACCGGAAGGAGTCAGCTTTACGGTGGATGGCTGGAGGGTGGATTGGCAGAACTGGTCATTCCGAGTGGGCTATACCCCACGTGAGGGACTGGTGCTGAATCAAATCAGCTATAAAGATGGCGAGCGGGTTCGTCCTATCATCTATCGGGCGAGTATCAATGATATGGCGGTGCCGTATTCTGATACCGCGCTCAATCATTACTGGAAATGTGCTTTTGACGGTGGAGAATACGGGCTGGGTCGTATGGCCAACCAACTGGAACTCGGTTGTGATTGTCTGGGTTCTATTCGTTATTTTGATATACCTGCCGTGGATGATCAGGGGCTGCCGTTTCTGATGAAAAATGCCGTGTGTATGCATGAAGAAGACTACGGCACCTTATGGAAGCATTACGAATTTCGTAGTGAAACCTATGAAATGCGTCGCTCACGCCGCCTGGTCATCAGCTTTTTCTGCACCGTCGGTAACTATGATTATGGTTTTTACTGGTATCTGTATCAGGACGGTACCATCCAGCAGGAAACCAAACTGACCGGCATTATCCAGACCAGCGGTATGGTGCCAGGCGATAAACCTAAATTCGGAGGCATTGTCACGCCGGAAATTTACGGCCCTACACACCAGCATTTCTTTAATGCCAGGCTGCATATGATGTTGGATGGCGAAAATAACTCCGTAGTGGAAACCAACTTTTCACCGGCCGATCAGGATGCGGAAACCAACCCGTGGGGCAATGTATTCAAAACCGAAACCACCTTATTCAAAACCGAACTCGAAGCCACCCGTGAAGCCAATGGCGCGACAGGACGTTTCTGGAAGATCATTAATCCTAATATGAAAAATTCGGTCGGTAATCCACCAAGTTATAAATTGGTGGCAGAGCATAATCCGGTGATGCTGGCGGGCCCCAATAGTTACATTGGCAAACGCGCCGGTTTTGCCAGCAAGCATTTATGGGTGACGCCGTATGATCCCAATGAAATGTATTGCTCAGGCATGTATCCCAATCAGAATAAAGGCGATGGTCTGCAATTCTATGTGGAGAAAAATCGACCGATTGAAAACACCGATATTGTGGTCTGGCATACCTATGGTCATACGCATGTCTGCAAACCGGAAGATTTTCCAATCATGCCGGTGGAATATGTTGGCTTTTCGTTAAAACCCAATAACTTCTTTGACGGCAATCCGGCAATGGATCTGCCGAAAGAAGTGGATGGCTATAGTGTTGATACCGCATCTGCTTCTGGCAGTTGCTGCTCCAAATAAGTCAATACGATGCTGCTCACCACGGCGGATCTGTTATGCAGTGTGATCTTTGTGATCACGCTGCATCAATGGAGTGTTGCCAATCAACTAATCAACCGACCTTTGTTATTTATTATCGGGAATGTGGTGTTTTTGACCGGTATGCTACCGTGGTTTGATGCCTTGGCACGCTATTCAATCTGGTTGCACAGCGCTCAGAGTGTGATGGTGCATCATCTTGCACCGTTATTATGGATCAGTGCGTTGCAACATCACTCAGCACGAAAACCGTCTAATGCGGTTGCTGCTTCACATTGGCCATTGACGCTATTGATGAGCGGCTTTGCCGTATTAACCTGGGTGTGGATGTTACCGGAATTGCATCCGTTATTTATGCAAAGTGCACTGTTATACAGCGTAATGAAATGGCTTATGGCATTGAGCGGCATAGCCTTGTGTTTGATGATGATACAAAAACATCAGCAGACAAGTTATTGGCAAAACTTAACGCTGTTAACTGTGATCATGCCGTTAGTGCTTTGGGGATTGTTGATGCTGGTGTTCCCAAATATGTACAGCGATACTCATTTAGGACCCCACCATCACCATATGATGATGAACAACTTACCGGACTGGCTGCAGCTTTCTGCGGTGGCCGATCAATATTTGGGTGGGCTGATATTTATAATAGCTGGATTAGCCTATTGGCAAACCGGAACATCAGGCATAAAGCTTACGCGTCATGCTCGGCGTTTCGCCAAATAAACGGCGATATTCCTGCGAAAAATACCCCATATGAAAGAAGCCGTAATTGGCGGCGATATCCGTTATCGAAAAAGCAGTCTGCAATAAATCACGCCGTGCGGCATTCAGTTTAACAGCCCGCAAATATTGCATCGGCGAGGTGCCGGTGGCTTTATGAAAACTGTAATTCAATGTGCGATGCGGGATATGTAATGACTCACAAATATCCACCACGCTGGCACAGCTGCCTTCGCTTGACGTCACATAATCATGGCAGCGTTGCACAATAGAGTTATGTTGATTGCCCAATCTTTTTGGATGACTGATGCCGGTTTCTTTAGCGTCATATATGACCAACACCATTAATATAATCTTATCTTCAATGGCTTTTAGCTGTTGCTGGATTTGGCTCTCTGATAATGCCGCGTCTTCGGGAATAGACGTTAACTGCTGCAGCAGTGCGGCAAGATGATGACGAAGCCGGGTTAACGTTGCAGAGTCCGTTTTCACACCATGACTTTTGTTAAACCCGATAAGACGTGAATAGGTTTCAGGACTGAGCAATTGACTTAGGCGTTGCTGATCAACGGCTATGACACTGTAATCCAATTCCGCGGGACCCACAAAAGCAAAATCACTTTCGTAAGGGAGCAGAGTCACCCCATCGGCCATGATCTGCCGGGCCTGATCAGAAGTATCACTGGCATCCATATTATGCGGAATCATTAAACTGATTTTCCCAGTGGGTGTATGGGTGTTCTGCACTACGCTTTGTTTCATTCGTTCACGAAAAACCCGCACGGAATCCAGCTGGATATCTTCAAGGAAACCTTCAAATTTGCCCGAGCTTAGTTGAGCATATTCCTGTGGCCAGTTCTGCAAAGAATGGGCATGTTGATTCACATCATCAAATACAGCAGATTGACTGAACATAATGCTGACACCTGTTAAGTCTAATAATCTGATGTATAAGCAAAAAATGCACCGTGTCAGTTTGAGAGTGGCTTTACCAGTTCTCTGAAAAACTTAACCAAGCAAAACCAATAGCTTTAAGAGGAAAACGAGAATTTTTGTCATTAAAACGGTTTTGAGAGAATTCGATAATTTTGCCCAAATTTAGAGCAAATTTATTAATCAGGCTTCAATTTAGGTCAATTATTGAGAGCCCATTGTTTTAAAAAATGAGTTAAAGCTTTTGTTAGCTTAACGTCCCCACGCAGAGCATGTGAACGAGATTTAGTTATATTACCAAAGCATTTTTAGGGTAGCGGAGAGATCATGACGTTGGTCAGAACTGGCCCATTCGCCTTGATAGCCCAATTGTATTGAAGTCAGCTCAGTCATCTGCATATCGAGACCCAGAGCTAGTCTGGCTCGATCACGGTTAAGCTCCGGGCCATCAACCTGGAAGTTAGCCAGCGAGGTGGCAGCAAAACCTGCACGCATCTGCGCTTCGTTATCCATCAATTCGTGCACCCAGGCCATTTCAGCTGTAGGTTGAATACGGTAGCCACGTTTGGTTTTCCACCGATGCGTAATACGTGTACCGAGAACCGATTTTAATGAATCCTGCCGGTCACGACGGACGTTAAGATTGCCTTCATCTGCATCTTTTTCAACGAAATCTGTCCGATTAGTGTGAGCATATTCTAGTCCAGCGAGAGGCGTGAGGTTTGTATTCTCACTAACTTCAATCAGTCGGCCAATTTCAACGGCGAGGTTGCTGGTCCATGCATGGTAATCCGCTCTGGCAGTCGAATTTGATAGACCAACAGTGATACCACGTTTGCTCTCAAAATCATGATAGCCAACACCAGCGATACCACTCACATAATAATTATCAGTAAATAACCTTTTGCCATACAAAGCGACCTGATAACTGTCTACATCCAGAGTACCTTGTGACACGCTGGCATCGGTCCGGTTATAGCCTAAAGCCAGCCCCACTGTGAGTAAATCATCCACAAAGATATCGCGTCCGGCGGCTGTACCAGCTGATTTGTAATAGGCACCGCTGGCATTGGATGTACCATCAATATCGGCATAACTGCCAGTACCACGCAGCCACCAGCCACGATTGTTAGCAGGCTTTTCACCTATTAATGACATTCCTGCATCCGTCATCGTGCCGGTGTCATTGTAGACAAGCTGGATCTTTCCGTTATCGGCCAGAGTGGAGGAACTGCTATGTAAGCGCCCAAGCAGCAAACCCTGGAACTGATTAAGGGATTGCAAAGCGATTAGATTGCTGTGAGTGTGCTGCACACCACTGAGTGAGTCATAGGCTTGTTGGGCCCCTTGATCCGACAGAATATTAAGATTATTAAACAGGTTATCCAGACTAGAGATGTTATCGAGCGCGAGGGTATCGAGCGTTGAGCTTACAGCTGTCTGGTTAGGCGTATTCGCAACAGAAGCATAGTCAAATGAATTACGACGCAAGTTTAGGAGGACATTACTGGCATCGTAAGTCAGTGTCGGAGTGAGAAAGGCGAGATTGGAGCTGATGCTATCAAATGTAGTACCGCCTAACCCGCCTGCTGCGCTGAGGATGGTGTAATCAGTGCTAAGCGAATAGTTGCCCGACTCAGGTAAAACCAACACCGTGCCGTTAGTGAGGGTGGCCATGGCGGTGGCATTAATCAAGTCGGAATTGCCTGCGGCATCCACTTCCACCTCATAAACACCGCCACCAGAGAAATCAACACTACCGGAGACGTTCATTGTGCCGATCGAGTTGCCAGGAGCGAGGGAGCCGCCATTGATTGTAATACTGCCAAGTGTGCCACTACCACCCAGCGCACCACCTGCATTGACCGTTGTACCGGAGTTAGCAATGGAGCCATTAACGATAAGCAGTCCATCATTAATGATAGTGGCACCGTAATAAGGGTTGTTGCCAGTCATGGTAAGCGTTCCAGTTCCTGTTTTAGTTAAATAACTAAAGTCAATAATTGTGCCGCTAAAAACAGTGGACGTATTATCGCCACCAACGGTCAGTGTAAAGCCACCCGACCCGGTATCCACATCAACAGTACCATTACCTGCTAACGAGCCAATTGTCAGATCAGATAATGCTTCAAGCATGGCACCAGTACCAACGGTCACCGCACTGTTGTTTCCCAATGTTCCGCCGTTATACACTACTAACTTTCCGCTACTAATATTAGTGCTGCCGGTGTAAGTGTTATTACCACTTATATACGTTGTGCCGCTGCCAACAAAATTGACATCGGTGGTTCCAGTTATTCTGATGGTATCGCCACCCGAAGTACTGTCGTTGGTAAAAAAATAATTACTCTCATTATGGTTGAAATTAAGTGTAGCCGTGCCTGGGCCACCATTGACTGCCGCCGCATTGAGAATGCCTGCCGCACCACCATTACCCATATTCAGTGTGCCGCTGCCGCCAAACCGTCCTAATTCAACAGTAGCTGCACCACTGGCGACCGTTACCAGCCCATCATTAATGATATTCAGCGTTCCGTTTCCCCAGTCGCCTAAACCTAAAGCGTTACTGTTGTTCCAACTAGAACCAGCGCCGTCCACAGTCACTGTTCCTGTAGCGCCAGATAGACGACCGACAGAGCCAAATGTGTTGCTGACCGAACCACCATTAAGAATATTAAGCGTGCCGTTGCCCGAGTTGCCTACGTTTATGCCGGCGTTAATGTTCGTCAATTTTGATCCAGTGCCATCCACTGTAACCGTACCGCTGCTGCCAGCATTGTCACCTATCGAAGTGCTCAAAAAAGAGTCAGCATTGAGCACTTCACCGCCATTGGTAATAGTAAGACTGCCTTCACCAGAGGCGCCCACGTCTAAACTGGCACTTGGGCCAGTGAGCTGCCAGCTTGAGCCAATTCCGTCTACAGTAACTGCTCCACTGCTGCCAGCGTTGCGGCCTATTTCATTACCATAAAAGCTCTCCAATTGGCCGCCGCCAAAAATATCCAGTGCTCCACTATTTACGTTGCCAATATAGACATAACCTGCTACTGAGTCGGTTGTCTGTACCTGTGCGGTGCCGCCATTATCAACAAAGGCAAAAGCATCCTCATCTGGAACCATTGAACCGAAGCCATTAGACCAGTTGCTGCCGTTCTCCCAGTCACCAGTGCCTGCGTTCCAGTTAAAATCAATGGCCTCGGCTGTGCCTAAAACGGCAGTCGTCCCAACCAATGTTGCGACCAATGTGATAGCGGTTTTATGTAAGTAGTGATGGGATAGGACTTCAGATAATGACATCAAGATGGATGAAGTTGTCTTACGTATAAACCGGAAATAGCGGTTCATGGATTATTCCTATTGAGCGAACAAATCCAATTAACTTACGCAGATGAACACATTACGACTATCCGATTTCCGCAAACCGGAAAATTGGACAGGATTTAGGTCAATGAACGGCGAAGTGTCGCAGAGGGGAGCTCACCAAAAAGCTGAACATAATCACTGGAGAAACGTCCCAGATGCCAGAAATGCCAGTGAAAAGCGACTTCGGTAACCGTCACATCACTGTCTTTGGGTCTAAGCAATTGGGCGCGTACCCGATTGAGTCTCAGCCGATAGAGATAGGCGTTAGGACTAATATCCAATACTTTTTTAAAGCAGTATTGCAGATTACGTTGACTGATTTTCAAATCGGTACAGATATCGACGATGCTGTGACAAGTGTGGCTCTCAAGCCCCGAATTTACATAGTTTATAGCCTGATTCACCAATTCACATGCTCGCCGCCGAGCAATCACATCTGGTGAGGTTGTTTCGTGTATCTGAGACGAATCTAAGGTTAATAACACCTGCTCCATAATCGAAGAGGCAACGTATTCTTCACGCCGGGTAAGACCTTCGGTTGAATGTAAAACAGAGTTTTCATAAAGGTGGTCGGTAAAACGATCTAAATATCGACGGTCAATAGCATCAAAAAGCAGTAGATTGTCAGGCGTATTTTCCCAACGTTGTGGGTTAATGGCTCTGGCCGATTCCAGCAGGGCCGATTCTTCAAACCGAAAATAGACGGTTTCTACATCGGCACCGACCTGAATATCCAGCTCGGCATTGCATGGAAGAAAAAATAAGGCATTTTTAAACGCGTTATATTCAGAAAACCGCAGGGAAGTGTCTGAAGAGCGAACAAAAGAAATGGTGCAGAGTTTGGCATCCATGATGCCACGTTTATGAACGGTACAATTTTGCTGCTCAAAAACAACTCTGACATCCTGGTTGCCTAATTCTTTAATTCGCCCTTGATAATCACCAGAAGAAATTTGAGCTATTTCCAATGGTAACCAGTCTTGTGCTGCCTGTTGTTCAGAGACATCACTTAAGTGTTCATCACGATAGAAAGCATGTTGTTTTGACAACATTATTTTAGGTTTCTCGATAGATTCTTTTAAAGATTTTTAAATGAATATACCGTACTTTTATTAATTCTATGAATATTGGTCCCATCTTTAAGGTAAAAAGCTGCGTTCCCACGCGGACCATGGGAACGAGGTTTTTGAAAAATAGAGCTCTTTTAGAACAGCAGTTTGATACCGACTGAAGCTATCCAGTCTTCTTCGCTCTCATCAGCATTTCGGGCGATAGACGCCGTTCGGCCAAATTTGCGTTCGTATTTCAGATCCAGATAAGGCACGACTTTACGGGTGATTTCATAAAACAGTTTGAAGCCGATTTCACCCTCGCTTAAGCCCCGGCCTAATTCCTGACGTTCAACATTCTGGGCAGTAAAGTCCAGTTGATAGTAGGGTTCAAAGCCAAACCGCTGGGTGAACAGCAGATGGTTTTTCTGTTTCAGCCGGGCACTGACATCACCGTAATCACTGATGAAGAAATGCGCCTGCGTTTCAAACAGGTAAGGTGCCAGACCATTAAAGCCCAACGTTAGATAGCGGGTCGATTCTGGTTGGGTATCCACACGCAGACCCAGTTGAGCATCCCAGAAGTCGTGCACATTTCGGCTGTACAACGCCCAGACTTCGCTTTGTTCCAGCTTGCCTTTGTGACCTTCCAGTTCACCTTTCAGCCAGAGCTTGTGATAGTCCCCGCCGATCCAGCCATCCCATTCAACATGGGTTTTATCACCTTCACTGCCACCGCCATGTTGGGCTTCAAACCATAAGGCATGAAAGATTTGCGATTCATGCTCGTGCCCATGCCCATCATAATTATCATCGGCATGGCTGCTGGAGATAAACAGACTCAGCACGAGGATGAAAAACAGATTGGTTTTAGTGATGATCATGATGACCTCCCATCTCTTGTAGTGCTGGTGGAGCAGCTGGTAAATCATCTTCGTCATACTCAGCAACCACTACGGAAGACATCATGCCAGCAGACATGTGATAGAGCAGGTGACAGTGAAATGCCCATTCACCGGGTTCATCCGCTGTCAGTAATACCGAATACTCTGTGCCAGGTGCGACATTTACCGTGTGTTTGTTGGGTAGTTTTTCACCGGGTTGACCGTTTTCCAGCTGCACAAACATGCCATGTAAATGCATTGGATGCGCCATCATGGTTTCGTTTTTAAAGATCAGCCTGACCCGTTCACCATAGTTAAGTTTGATCGGTTCAAAGCCCGGATCGCCATATTTATGGCCATTTAACGTCCAGATAAAGCGTTCCATGGTGCCGCCTAATTTGACCACAATTTCCCTTTCGGCAGGACGCAGATCATCTTGAGTGCCCAGTGATCTTAAATCACTATATTGCAACGCTTTGTGACCTTCTGGCGTACTGGCATCGGCCCAGCCACTTTGCATTTCAGCGGGTTCATCTTCCTGCATCGCCTGATGATCATCGCCGTGCATATCGTGTCCACTATGATCCATCGAATCAGTCTGGCTCATCTGATGATCGCCGTGATCCATATCGTGGCCCATATCAGCCATGGTTAATAATGAACGGGGCCGGTGTGCTGGCACCATTCCTTTCATGCCTGTTCGTGGGGCGAGCGTACCCAAAGCAAATCCGGTACGGTCTATAGATTCCGCTGCAATGGTGTAAGCCTGATCCGCCTCCGGCGTCACAATCACATCATAGGTTTCGGCCACGGCAAAACGGAATTCATCTACGGTGACCGGCTCGATGTACTGACCATCAGCTTGAATCACGGTCATTTGCAAACCCGGAATCCTTACGTCATACATCGACATGGCCGAAGCATTGATAAAGCGCAATCGCACACGTTCACCGGGTTTGAAAAGTCCCGTCCAGTTTTGTTCGTTGGTTTGACCATTGACCAGAAACGCATCGTAACGCACATCGGCCAGATCGGTGGGTGACATCCGCATCTCTCCCCAAGGGCGAACATCTTGCCAGGCGGAAGCTAAACCTTGCTCGCGAACTTCACTGAAAAAGTCGCCGACAGTACGTTGTGAATAATTGTAGTAGTGCGGGCTTTTTTTCAGATTGTTGAAAATCTGCTGACCGATTTCATTGCTGAAATCCGACAATAACACCACATAATCCCGATCAGCTTGAACCACCGGTTCATCTTTGGGGTAAATCACCAACGCCCCGTAATGCCCATCCTGTTCTTGTGTACCGCTATGAGCGTGATACCAGTATGTGCCGTTTTGACGCAGGGTAAAACGATAGGTAAACGTTTCACCGGCTTTGATGGCTTCATAACCACCCAGGCCCGGTACACCGTCCATTTCAGGCGGCAGCAATAAGCCATGCCAATGCACAGATGTTGGCTCATCCAGTTTATTTACCACATGGATAACCGCTTCATCACCTTCGGTGAATTCCAGTATCGGGCCGGGAATACCACCGTTAATAGTGATTCTTTCGACGGTTTTGCCCGTAATATTGACCGGTTCACGATCAATGACCAAGGTATATTCGGTCACATCCGCTATGGCGGAGAAGGGTAATAATACGGCTGAAATAGCGATCAGCCAGCGTGTAAATTGTTTCATGAGATCTATCCTCAACGTGTTTCGATTGGGTATCGGACGATACCCGCTACAACGGGAGGATTAGCTGCGGGGAGGGCGTTCTAGTTTGGTAGGAGATTGACGAACAAGCTGCTCAGCAGCAATGGCCAAGCGACTTTGTGAATAGAGTGAAGCAGTAAAAACAGATTGAAAACCTAAAACACCGGATGCATGACAATTGGCTGTTGCACAATGACAATGATCACTGGCGCAATGCGAATTGGCATCGTGTTTTACTTGAGGTTCAGCATCGGAATCACAATCATGCTGTTGCTGACTCATTTCATGATGCACAGCCATATCATTATTTTCTGCATGCGCAGCAGGCATCAGCATCGACAGCATAAACAAGCCGATAAGCAAATAATGAAAAAGAGACTGTGGTTTTGTCATTAACTAAATACCAATAAGTAACGTTTGGTTAGACACAGAATAAGCGAAAAGTTTTTTTGATGCCAAAATTCTAGAGAGAAAAAAGCAGAGGTTAACTTCTTAATGCAGTTTGACTCCGTTGCGCAACGCGCTACACTATGGCGCATGATCAAGTCTTTTAAGCACAAGGGATTGAAGCGCTACTACGAGACAGGGAGCATGCGTGGTATTCAGGTGAATCATGCCAAGCGGCTCAGAATGCAGGTGGCAGCTTTGGATACTGCAATGGAGATTGATGATCTCGATATACCTGGGTACGGGTTACACCAACTTAAGGGCGATAGAAAAGGGATATGGGCCATAACCGTCAGCGGTAATTGGCGACTGACTTTTGAGTTCTCGGATGGAAATGCGTACCTACTTGATTATGAGGATTACCACTAATGACTATGCACAACCCTCCACATCCTGGTGAGTTCATCATGGCAACCTATATGGAGCCTTATGGGCTAAGTTGTCGCTATCTAGCAGAGCAACTGGACGTCTCTCCCTCTACTTTAAATCGAGTTTTAAAGCAGCAGAGCGGAGTAAGCCCCGAAATGGCACTGCGCCTGTCAAAATCGCTTGGCCGAACTCCCCAGAGTTGGCTTGCCATGCAAGATGCCTATGACCTTTGGCAGGCAGGCAAGAGTATCAAGCTGGATAGAGTTCACAAGGTTGAACTAACAGCTGCATAACCATCAAAACCAAGTAAATCGATCTTATTGGGTTCATGCTCTTTTACGAGCCGTTTATAGGATAATCGATTTAACCTCAATCATATCGCCGACGGCCATTACGCCTTAGAGTTTGTCTTAACAAGTAATTCACGACAACAATAGGTTGAATGTTGGTATGAGTGACCCGATAAAAACAACTGATAGCGAGCAAACGTCAGATCCTGACATTGTCCAGACAGAAGGCGAGAGCGTTGATCAATCTCCAATAAACCCAAAGAAACGAATCATACGATCGTGGTTACTTTTTGGTCTGTTAGCTTTATTAGTTATTCTTCTGGTTGTGCGTGATGACGTAAGACAAAACGCAGCAGAAAGCAGCGAAAATGCACTCCATTACATTGCCTTTGATGTATTAGGCTGGTCTCCAAGAGATCTGTTTATCTGGCGTTTACGAATGGCGGGGTTGTTGGATAGCCCATTGGGGCAACGTTGGATAGAGGCTGTAAATCGAGCGGGCGAGCAACCCGTGCAAGCTGGCGGTCAATTCCGCACAACAGAATCCTTTACGAGTGATGAAGTTGAGGCACATGTTTATCAGGTATCGCTTGAGCGAGGCGAAAAGCTGATATGGCAATTTTCACGTCTGGATAATGCTGAAAGTAGGCTTTACGCCAGCCTGGAGCGTCGTGAAAAAAACGACCAACAATGGTCAACCATCACGGAACTGGATGCAGATGACACAACCAACAGTCAGGTGGTATCCAAAGCGGGTGCCTACCGCATCGTTCTGCAACCAGAGTTATTTGCCAATGCAGAATATTCACTGGCAATGGCCAATGGCGGTTCATTACCATTCCCAGTAGAGGGAGCAGGCCAACGGGATATTGGTAGTGCCTTCGGTGTGGAGCGCGATGGCGGTGCCCGAAAACATCACGGCGTGGATATCTTTGCAGAAAGGGGAACACCAGTTACAGCGGTTATTGATGGTTATGTCCGAACCGGAACAGGCGCTAGAGGTGGTGAACATGTCTGGCTATCAGGCAGCATGATTGGATTCGGCAGTGCTCGTTATTATTACGCCCATCTGGATTCATTCGCGGTTGAGTCCGGCGACAGGGTTAAAAGAGGCGACATACTTGGATACGTTGGCAACACCGGCAACGCTATCACCACGCCACCACATCTTCACTTTGGGATTTACTCAGGCGGCCCAGTTGATCCAGCACCGTTTCTTAAGCCAGAGCCGGAATTACCTGCTCTCTGAGCATCTGAATATTCAGCTAATTATGATTAATTAACTCCAAATAAGTTACTGAATTTGCATGCCATTTAAATCTGTGAAATATTCAATCCAAGACATCTGCAATGGATTGGAAAAATGAAAATAAAGTCATTTGGATTACAAGGATTTCGAGGTTATTCAAGTCGAATCAATGTTGAATTTCCCAATTTGCGAGTATTGGTCGGAAAAAACGACATCGGTAAATCAACTATTCTTGAAGCACTGGATATATTTTTTAACGATGGTAAGGGAAGCGTAAAGCTAGATAAAGAGGATATCAATAAAGCTAATCTGTTGACGGGCGATAACACTATCGAAATCTCTGTAGAGTTTGAAGACTTACCATCCAAGATTGTTATTGATTCATCAAACGAAACCACACTATCAGCTGAGTATTTGCTAACACCATCCAATACGCTGAAGGTGATAAAGCGTTATCCAAATGCGGGAGCAGCAAAAGTTTATATCAAAGCAAACCATCCAAATGCGGATGGATGCAAAGAGCTACTACTTAAGAAAAACGCTGATTTAAAAAAGATATTAAACGATCAATCTTTAGTGTGTGCAGACAAAACCAAAAACTCTGAGTTGCGAAAAGCTATATGGCTTGGTCAAGCTGATTTGCAGTTAGAAGAAACCGAGATAGAGGTGGCAAAAATTGACTCAAAAAATATTTGGGATCAATTGAAAGCTTACATGCCTCTTTATACGCTATTCCAATCTGACAGGAAGAATAGCGATGGAGACAGTGAGGTGCAAGATCCAATGCGCCTGGCTGTGAAGGAAATTTTAGGAGATCCAGGAATACAAGCGGATTTGGCTAAGATTGCGGACACTGTAAAGTCAAGGCTTGACGAAGTAGCCAGACAAACGCTTGTTAAGCTCAGCGAAATGAATCCAGATATTGCATCCTCCTTGAATCCCCAAATACCAGATTCAGGAACACTGAAGTGGGGTGATGTTTTCAAAAGTGTTGCCATTTCTGGTGATAACGAAATCCCTATTAACAAAAGAGGAAGTGGTGTTAAGCGGCTAATATTGATAAGTTTTTTTCGTGCTGAGGCGGAAAGACGGCAACGCGAGGCGGGTTTACCAAGCGTTGTTTATGCAATTGAAGAGCCTGAGACATCTCAGCATCCAGACCACCAACGTGCCTTGATAGACGCCTTAGTTGCATTATCGGATGTGCCACGTACACAAATTATCCTCACCTCGCACAGCCCCGAAATCGTAAAGCGTTTAAAGTTTGAAAATATTCTCTTAATAACCGGCCAAGACTCAGCTTCAATACGACAAGTGCAAGAGCATGAGCTTCCTTATCCCAGTTTGAACGAAGTCAATTATGTGGCTTTTGGTGAACCATCGTTTGAGTATCACAATGAACTTTATGGCTATATTGAGTCACAGGGAGCACTTGAAGCATATAAAGCTGGAAAACCAACTGTTGCTTATAATCGGTTAAACCGTAATGGAACCACCACACCACTACAAATAATCTTAACCGAGTATGTGCGCCATCAAATACACCATCCTGAAAACACCAGTAATCCTAAATTCACAGACGCCCAGCTAAATCAATCTATTGAGGATATGCGAATGCATATCCAGGCAAATCCTTGATCGGAGAAAAGCACATAATAAGCGGCTGTCGCCAAAGGACCAAAAGGGGCGGGGACCAAAAGGGTCAGAGTCAATTGAAATCCATCCGGCTATCAGTGATAAAGTCGTCATAAAAAACTAGTATCAATAAGATAGCTCACCATCTACAAATATATATCGAATGAGGTGCAAACATGGATGAATTAAAACAGAAAATCGCATTATTTATTGATGCTGATAATGCGCCCGCGAGTAAGTTTGAAGATGTTCTGAGCGAGGTCGCAAACTATGGTGTGGTTACCATTCGTAAAGCCTATGGCAATTGGAAGTCGCCTACGCTCAAGGCTTGGGAAGATCTGTTGCATGAATATGCCATTCAACCCATCCAGCAATATGATTTAACCAAGGGTAAAAATGCGTCTGATATCGCATTGGTGATTGATGCGATGGATGTGATGTATACCAAGCAAATTGATGTGATGTGTTTTGTGTCATCGGATTGTGATTTTACGCCGATGGTGACTAGAGCTTTAGCGGAAGGGAAGGTTGTGCTGGGGTTCGGTGAGCGGAAGACACCATCGGCATTTGTTAACGCCTGCTCTAAGTTTCTTTTTCTGGATCAAGAAAAAGAAGTCACCAAAACAGCGGTTAAACCCAAGAACATCAAATCCGATACCAAACTGATTCATTTGCTACGGCAGGCCATCGAGGCAACCGAAGACGAAGACGGCTGGGCGGCGCTGGGGCCGGTTGGTTCTAACATCTCGAACAAGACGTCATTTGATACTCGAAACTATGGCTTTAAAAACCTCAGCAGCCTGTTTAAAGCGATTGATTTATTTGAATTAAAACGTGGCCCAGGTAATTCGTTTTTAGTACGCAATGTTCGCAATAAGTAAATGCCATTTGTGGCTATGGCCTGAATAAGACCAGGTTTCTTTTATGTTGTTTTTCCAAAAAATGTTTATGAAATTGATCATCCCAATTGTTTTCTCTCTGGGGTTATCGGGAGTGATATTGCCTTCCTGGGCGGATGAGGCCACCGAGTACAAAATCGAGCAGATGAAAGACAATGTGTATCGTTTTTCGGCGGGTCATTATCATTCGATATTTGTGGTAACCGATGCGGGGATTCTCGTCACCGACCCAATTAATGATGCCGCGGCGAGCTATTTAAAAAAGGAATTGGCTAAGCGGTTTACTGTGCCGATTCGCTATCTGGTATACAGCCATAATCACATTGACCATACCATGGGCGGCCATATTCTTGCCAACAGGGATATTCGGGTGGTGGCACATGAATTTGCTGCAGAAGATTTGCAATGGACAAAAGCGCCAACCGCTTTACCAGATATCACGTTTCAGGATGCTAAGACCTTGCAACTGGGAGACAGTGAAATCCACCTGCAATATCACGGCCCAAACAATGGTCGTGGCTCAGTCAGTATGCGAGTTATGCCAGCCAATGTGCTGTTTGTGGTGGATTGGATTGTGCTTGGCCGAATGCCTTATCAGAATCTTTTAGGCTATGACATTCATGGCATGATTCATTCCACCCGGGAAGTGCTGGCGGCTGAACCGTTTGATTTATTTATCGGCGGACATGCTGATACCGGCACGCGCGAGGATGTGGAGCATTATCTTGGTTATCTGGAAGCGCTTTATGCAGCTGTGCGTGAGGGCATGCTGGCGGGGAAAACGCTTGAAACGCTTCAGGCTGAAATTCGCTTACCGGAATATGCGCATTTGCGGATGTATGATGAATGGCTGCCAATGAATATTGCCGGTGTTTATCAAACCCTGGTGGAGCAATCCTACTTTAATTTTCGACCGGATCTGAACGTTGAATTCTAGATCAGGAGTATCTGAGTAAACGTTACGAACTAAGGAACGTAACGAAATCAAAAGAGTAGGATGGCCACCACCCGTTATTTCATTTCTTTCACGGCAAGCCAGAATCAATTTTTACACTGTCTTTGAGATTAACACTCTGCATATTTTTAAGCTGTCATTGCCTTCTTACGTCGTAAACCCAAAAAGCCTAATAATGCCGGGCCAAATAAGAATAATGACGCTGGAACAGGCACTTCACTCACCGATTGACTGATTTCTAAATTGGCAAACGTATCACCAAACACCACATCAAAATTAAAGCCCATAAGGGATGGATAAATGATGCTATCAAAACTACCGACAATGCTGGCAAACGTTAAGAACTGAAATGTTCCTACTTGCACATTATCACCAATAAACTCAAAGGTTAGTAAACCGGCCAGAGAAGCCTCATGTGAAATATTAAAGATATCTGAACTGGTTTCATTAAACTCCACCACCATTGAACCGAATTCACCTTGAGTGTAATTGCCATTAATGGTCATCGTACCAATCGAGTTACCTGCATTTATGCTGGCATAGTTGTCAGAACTGGTGCCATTCACCGTGACATTGCTGTTAATGATGCCTGTACCAGATAAGCTACCGCCGTTGATATTGACACTGGTTTGAGTGATGACGCCGTTATTTATGGTTTGCCCAGCGGTTTGGGTGTAATTACCCACTGAACTGCCATTACCTCTTATGGTTGCTTTTTCATTGTTAATAAACACGCCCGTATTAATAATCTCGTTCATATTCTGAAGAGTACTATTATTGGTCATGACGCCATTATTGGTCACGGTGTCATTAATTGCATTGGAGAATACGTATTTATTCGTAAATGAACCATTATTAATTAACTTACCGGCATTAGTGAAGCGACCCTCATTGTTCATCGTGCCATCATTAATTAAAGTGGAATCGATATAGTTATTGAATCTACCCGCACTGGTATTAGTTAAGGTTCCCGTATTGGTCAGGGTTGCTCCTCTATAACTTGATAAAACACCTCTATTCGTGAGGGTATCTTGATTGGTTAACTGCCCGTAATTAGTCAATGTGCCTGAATTGTTAAACTCAGCCTGATTATCAATGAAGCCATCATTTTTCAAGCTACCACCGTTGTTGTATATATAGCCGGTGTTAGTGATGTGACCGCTTGCTGCATTATTTAAACCACTGACATGAGTAGTCAGACTGCCTGTATTTAACAGCACCCCATCATTTTTTAAATCACTGAATTTACCGTAAAAGGTACCATTATTTATAAAAGTCCCTTCGTTTGCTAAAACAGGATCTTTAACAAATGGCTGACCAATAACGGATAACTCATTATCATTTTGAAATTGTGTGCCCGTCACAATGGTTGTGGTGGCATCATCATTAATCGTTAAAGGTGATGTATTGACTCCAATTAAAACACTATCGGCACTTGCCGCAGTACTTAAAACGATTGATGAAATAAAAAATGTGCTGAGTACAGAACGTTTTAAAGATTGAGTTTGCATGTTCAAAGTCTCTTAAATCTATGCAACTCAGCCACCTTAACAACATCATCAAGGTCTGTAGTTTTCCGTCCTTAGTTCACACCAAGTTTGGCAATAATAAAATGGGCTATAGTCCAACCCAACCGAAATATGATGATATAGAGACGGATGACATGGCACTATCCGATTTTCGCAAAGAGATAAATTAATCATTTATCGAGAACACGGATAATCTTTATTAATTTTTTTGGATTAGAATCAGTCGGTTTTTATAAACCTAAGCCTGAATGATTAAAGGGGAGATTATGTTTACTTTTCGTTGCCTGCTTATATGACATTACAAGTCTGATATTCGATATCGGCCACATAAAGCCGTATCAATCGCAGCTAAAAAGTAATGATTTTAATTAAAGGCTCGATGTAATGTGGTGGAAGGCAACTCGCCAAATAATTGCAGATAATCCTTGGAAAAACGACCTAGATGCCAAAAATGCCAGTCACTGGCTAACTGCGTGACTGTCACACCGATATCAGCTGGTTTTAGAAGTTGTGCACGAACCCGGTTTAAACGTAATCGATACAAGTACGCATTGGGGGTGATTCCCATTGTTTTTTTAAAGTTATATTGCAGATTACGCTGGCTGATATGTAAATCTTTACAAATATCGATAATGGATGGACAAATCTGTCTCTCCAGGTTGGCGTGCATATAGTCTATTGCCTGCCTTACTGATTTTGCCGCCCGACGGCGAGACAGTACATCAGATGATTGTTCATCAAACACTAAAGATGAATCGAGAGAGAGCAAGACATATTCCATTACTGATAAATTAATATCTTTCTGCTGCTCATGCAGATTATCATCCGAACTCAGTGCCGAAAGCTGATATAAATAATCGGTAAAATCCTCTAGGGGTTCCCGGTTAATACCATCAAATACCAAAATACGGTCTGTCGGCATTTCCCAATATTTTGGGTTAATGACTCTTGCTGCTTCAATTAATTTAGACTGTTCGAATCTAAAATAGACCGTTTCAACACCGCTCGCTGCCTGAATATCGACTTCGACATTTGAAGGCAGAAAAAATAATGAATTATCGAAAGCATCGTACTCAGAGACCCGTACCTGATTTGCAATGCGTGCAAAAGAAACCGTACAGAAGTCCCGCTCAATAATGGCACGTTTGTGTATGACCTGATTTTGTTGTTCAAACACAACTCTGACATCATCATTACCCACTTCACGATAATGCCCACGAAAATTCCCTGCGGATAATTGCATTATCTCAATGGGCAACCAGTCTTGTGCCATCTGCTGTTCATAAGCATCGAACAAAGGCTGATCACGATAGACGGTGTGGTGTGTTGACGTCATTTTTAATGCATCAGCAAAGATATGAGAATGACCATGATAGTAAAACCATAAAATAATCAGTGAAAATGACTATACCTTATTCATTAACGTATTGGCATCTAAACAAAAATGAGCTTACTGGCTTGGTATTTGTTATCAAACAAACAAGCCTAATAGTTACCCACGGAGGCTTTTGAATACTATCTATATAAGGTTTTCGTACCTTGTCTCTATAAGCTTCAACTGCAATAAAGTTTTAAAATAAACGTATGACTTGATATTTTGTTTATGAAACATGTATCCGACAACTTGGTATTTTAGGAAAAATCTTATGCAACAAAATCGTGTGGATCCGTTAACCAATGGTGCGACGGCAGTTATTACCCATCAGGTTGCCAAGGATAAACATCCCGAATACGAAGCATGGTTAAATGAAATTGCTCCACATTGTAAAAGCTCGCCGGGGCATCTGGATCTGAACGTGATTCGGCCTATCGCAGGATTGACTGAAACGTATACGATTATTATTCGCTTTGATAACCAATCACATTTACGGGGCTGGATGGAATCGGCCAAACGCAGTGAGCTGATAGCCCAAGTTTCACCATTACTGGTGAAAGGCGATGATTTTTATATTAACAGCGGGCTGGATTTCTGGTTTACCCCGGAGCAGGCAAATACCAAAATTCCTATTCGTTGGAAACAGGCTTTGGTCACCTGGTCAGCTATCTATCCGCTGGTACTGATGTTGCCATTTTTGTTGCCACCCATTCACAGGTTGGGACTGCCTGATAATCATTATCTCGACACATTGATCATTACCGGTATTGCGGTTTTGCTAATGGTTTATGTGGTAATGCCGCGCTACACCAAATTAATTCACGCATGGCTGTTTCGAGGTTGTTAGGTTTAGAAAAAGGATCTTGAGATCAAGAGGCTTCAAATGCTGGCTATTTTACTCGAACCAGATGATTACCCCATCGGTACTATGAAATGACTTTAGAACGGAAGATTGCTGGGCTTTTTAAGCTTGATGATGACAACTGGATGAGGCACGCAAACCCCATTAGTGTTTGGACCCGATACTCTGTGCTTCCTGTTATCGTTCTCGCGTTCTGGAGTAGAGAGTGGATAGGCTGGTGGTGTTTGGTGCCAGGGCTGTCATCGCTTCTCTGGTTATTTTTCAATCCAATTCTTTTCAAAAAACCGAAATCTACCAAAAACTGGGCATCGAAGGCTGTTCTGGGCGAGCGTGTTTTTTTGAACCGGGATATTGTTCCAATACCGGATAGCCATAACACTCCGCTACACGGCATTCTTAATGGAATTTCGTTGATAGGCGTACTGGTATCGGTCTGGGCGACTGTTTATTTCTCAGTATGGGGCGCTGTATTAGGTGTTGCATTGGCTTATCTTGGCAAGAGCTGGTACCTGGACCGAATGGTCTGGCTATACGAAGATATGAAGGATAAAAACGAGCTTTATCGTAGCTGGGAATATTAGGGCTTGAATCAAGTCACGAGGTACACATTCCAGCTCCCTCATGAATCCTATTATGACGATTATCAATAACGCCAAAAACAAAATAAAACGAAATCTTCATTCCAAAAAACCAATAGAGATATCGCTTTTTTTCCTCAGCTCCATCTCACTGAATATTATTAAATCTCACTTTAGTTAATCTAATAAAAAAGCCATCCAACCCAAACTGTCTACCTAGCTGATCACTCCATCCTGTGCCGTTATGAAATGGTCGTTAAGACTTAAGTCATAAATTTTATTTATACCGAACATAAATATTTATGCCTTTTATTTATTGCCTCTCTGGTCTAGATTAAAAAAACCAGAAATGACTGGTCATCAGTGACACGCTTTTCCGCCTATGGAATTGCAAATCGAAAGGATGAATATTTTGGCATTACTAGATCTGGCAACAGCATGTAAACACATTGCTTTTACGGTTGGTCGAGGCGTCATTACTGGCATGTTGGACGCCTCGAACTCAACCAATGTAAAGGGTAAACCCCAACATCAGCCCGATATCATTACCAATGATATCCTGGTCGATGCCTTCTCGTGGACCGGCTACCTAGCCCGGAAATTGTATTCGTAACAAATACAAATTCGTTTCCCAATGTTCACCACCAAGGAGAAGGCTTAAATGTCGATTTCCCATCCGATTATTGCCGTTACCGGTTCGTCAGGAGCCGGTACTTCAACCGTAAAACATGCTTTTGAAGATATTTTTCGCCGGGCAAATATCAAACCCGTCGTTATTGAAGGCGATAGCTTTCACAAATATACCCGTGAAGAAATGCGTGCTGAAGTCATCAATGCTGAAGCAGAAGGCCGCTCGCTGACCCACTTCGGGCCGGAAGCAAACTGTCTGGATAAATTGGAAAAACTATTCCAAACCTACTCTGAAACTGGTCGTGGCGAAAAGCGTCACTACATTCATGATCAGTGTGAAGCCACCAGATATAACCAACCTCCCGGCACTTTTACCAAGTGGAAAGAAATCGATAATGACAGTGATTTACTGTTCTATGAGGGGTTGCATGGCGGTGTGGTGACTGATGAAGTCAATATTGCCCAGTATGCCGATCTGTTGATTGGTGTGGTGCCGGTTATCAATATCGAATGGATTCAGAAAATCAAACGTGACTGTGCCAACCGTGGCTATTCACAAGATGCCGTAGTAGACGTCATCCTCAAACGGATGCCAGATTATATTCACCATATAACACCACAATTTTCCCGCACCCATATCAACTTCCAGCGGGTGCCTCTCATTGATACGTCCAACCCTTTTGTGATGCGTGAAATACCGACCGCGGATGAAAGCCTGTGTGTGATCCGTTTCAAGAACCCGCAAGTGGCGGATTTTCCCTATTACCTGTCGATGCTGAAAGACTCGTTCATGTCACGTCCCAACAATATCGTGGTGCCTGGCGTCAAGATGGGCCTGGCGATGGAAATCATTCTGACACCGTTCGTCGAAAGGATAATGGAGAAACGCAAGCGAGGTTAAAGATGCTGTAACGGTCGATTGAGAGAACGTTTCAGATGGGAATGTTCTGATTATGAAACGATATGAATTTTTATCGACTGGATACTTACACACCAAAAAACCGATAGAAATAACGCAGTTTTTCCTGAGCTTCTTCCAGCGAAATCTGGGTAAATCTCACTTCGGTATGGGCTTGTTGCTGGGCCAGTAAAAAGGCATCAAGTACAAACAAGGTGCCAACTTTGGGATAGCCGCCCATGGTCTGACGATCTTTCAGCAAGATGATTGGCTGACCATCAGGGGGCAGTTGAATGGTGCCGTAGGGGATGCCTTCGGAAATAATGCCCTGCACATTAGGCATTATCGGTTCGCCTTCCAGCCTTATCCCCATGCGATCGCTTTGCGTCGAAATCCGATAGGTCCAGTGATAAAGCTTTTCCAGTTCGGCTTCGTCAAATTGATCAGTTTGTTCGTTAGGAATGACGCTGAGAATTAAAGAGCGCTGGTAATCAGGGATAAATAAGGGTGGTACATGTGTTGTCAGTTTTGGTTTGTGTTGACTGCATGGCAAAAAGTCATCGGCTTTTAACGGATTGCCGTAACCGTCAATGCCGCCGATTTTTTCTCGCATGACCGTCGCGACAGAGCCAAAGCTGGGCTGCAATTCAAAACCATCCTGTATTGCCAGGTAGCTGCGTATTCCTGAAGAGGCATGGGCAAAACTCAGTTTATCTCCCACCATGAGGGTATGCGTCTGCCAGTTATCAATGGGTTGGTTATTGAGAGTGGCGTTCATTTCGGCGCCGGTTATGGCAATAGTGGTATTAGCTAATACTTCAAGTTGTAAACCACCAAAACATATCTCCAACGCAGGACTGTTAGACCGGTTATTAAGTAAGCGGTTTGCCCATAAAAAAGCATGTTCATCGGCAGCACCGCCGGGGGAGAGTCCGATATGTTGATAGGCAAAGCGTCCCAAATCCTGTACCAGCGTTAAAATGCCGGGTTTGAGCACTTTTAAACCTGGCTGCGTCATTCGAGCTGGCCTCCTGCCAACAGAAATTCGGCTTTGCTGACCGAGACAAATTTCACTCTGTCACCGGGACGCACCGGGCATAATTTCGGGCTGTGACGATCAAACATTTTCATCGTCGTACGTCCCAGAATATTCCAGCCACCAGGTGTACTGATCGGATAAACCGCTGTTTGTTGATCGGCAATGGCAACTGAACCAGCTGCAACATGAGGCCGTGGTGTTGTCAGTCTTGGTGTGGCGAGTTGGTCGGATACATTGCCCATATAAGCAAAGCCAGGTGCAAAGCCAATGGCAAAGATTTGATAAATGGTTTCACTATGCCGTTGAATAACGTCATCAATGCTGATTTGATGATACTCGGCAACATGTTGTAAATCAGGCCCCACCTCGGGGTGATACCACACCGGAATCTCAACCAGATTACCCATTTCGGTCGGGCTGATATTCAAGTTGGCGAGATGCTGCTGAATTTTATCCTGAATACTGGGGAAGTCATTCTTGCGGGGATCATAACAAAGCATCAGGGTGGTATAGCTTGGTACAAGTCCACGAATTTCTTCCTGAAATTCTTTTTGCAGGCGTTTGGTGGCGGCACGAATGATGGGGACCAGATCCGTATTTATCTGATCACCAAACCGGATTAACACGGCATCCGGTCCAGCATGTTCAATATGAAACTCGAGTTTCATCAGCAGCGATATAGTTTGTTGAAGGAGTTGCGGATATGTCGAACAGCCTTAACCGATTCAGCGTTATCACCATGTACACATAATGTGTCGGCATCAAGCTTTAATCGCTGACCATTTCGGCTGATGACGCTACCTTCGGTGGCCAGCAATAACGCCTGTTCAAGGATTTGCTGTTCTGAATGATAAACAGCGCCTTCCTGAGTGCGGGGGCGCAGTTGGCCGTTATTCTCATAGGCACGATCAGCATAGGCTTCGAATAGTAATTTGATACCAAACTCTGCAGCAATCGATTCAGTTTTACGATTATCAGTGGAGGCCAGCACCATCAAGGGCAAGTTGCTATCGTAAGAGGTAATGGCCTCAAGTACTGCACGCAGAATATCGGGATCTCGCATCATATCGTTGTAGAGCGCGCCATGTGGTTTGACATATTCAACACGAGAATCATGTGCCCGGCAGATGCCATCCAAAGCGCCAATCTGATATTGCACCATGGAAATAATTTCCAGTGGTGTGCATTGCATGCTGCGACGGCCAAAGCCAATCAAATCGGGATAACTTGGATGGGCGCCAATTTGTGTTTTGGCTTGTTTCGCCAACAGGACAGTTCGGGTCATGGTGACTGGATCAGAAGCATGAAAACCACAGGCGATATTGGCCATATCCACCAAGGGCATAATCTGTTCATCCATCCCCATAGACCACGGCCCGAGACTCTCGCCCATATCACAGTTCAATAGCAGTTTTTTGATTGGGAGTTGGCGTTGGTTCATGGTTCAGTTGGTTCAGTAAATGAAACGGTAGGTAAAGGATACACCCTTATTTTAACGACAGTAATTTGTCTTGGTTAGCAGTAACATTCAATAGCAGGTATGCTTATTTAGAGGAATGGTTCCTGTGACACGAACTTATAAAAACCTTAAATGTCACAGGTTTTATTCGTTTGGCAGCAGCCTCAAATAATAAGACTAAACCAGCGTGAGTGAGTGCTGTGTGTATGTTAGCCAAACGTTTGCAGACCCTAAGCAGCGAAATAGCAAAGGGTTATATAAATGGAGAGAGTAGTAGACGTCCACCAGACGGTACTGTTTTCTGTTCGAAATAATTAATAATAATTGAGGGCAGGTGCTTATGGTATCTAACGATCTAAATAATAGCTCGACGCCTAACTGGGCCAGTATTCTTGGCGTAGTGGCGATCATGCTTGGTGTCTTTCTGACAGCAATGCATGGCACAGAGCTGATGAAACAATCTGTATTGACTTCAAATATGCCGGCATCGGGCGAAATGCCTGCGGCTGATTGTCCTTTAGGCGAACTTGATGAAGAAGGTATCACGCTGGAGCAGTGTGAATTCCTTGTTGATTACGTTCAAGGTGTTGCACAGGCGACCCCAGAGGGATTCCCGGGCACGATGATGACTCTGGCATTAATCGGTACCTTACTTGCGTTTGCATCAGTGATTATCGGTGGCGCTTTAGTGAACTATACCTCATGGTCTTCCATGGCAGCAGTGGTGGTATTTGCAGGACTGGCAATAGTTGATCTGCTGCAGTTTGCAACTGTGGTGAACGCGGGACCTATTTTGCGAGGCATGTATCTTTGGAGCATCCTGCTGTGGTTCATTCTGCATTTGATGTTACTGGTCGGAGCTCTTGCTGGTCGACATACCGAAGCGGCACGAATTGCCTGATTCTCACAAATAATTAATTGGAAGACATTATGCAAAGACAAGGTTTTAACAGAGCGGTCGTCGTCCTTCACTGGTTGCTGGCCGTATCCATCTTTTTTCTCTTCATTTCCAGCTGGTGGATGATGGGGCTACCTTTACCGTCTGAGGAGCTTCAATTCCGGGCTTTCCCGTTTCAATTGCACAAAAACATCGGCTTGACGCTGGTGGTACTGCTGATTGTGATGCTTTACATGCGATTTAAATATCCACCGGCTCCACCGTCGGCACAGGATATGACGCCGTGGATGCATAAATCAGCGATTCTGGCGCACATTGCCATTTACGGTCTGATCTTTTTTGTCTGTATCAGTGGTTATCTCTCTTCGGCGCATACCAAGTGGGATACCGTAGTGTGGTGGTCATTTACCTTGCCACGCATTGCTGAAGCCAACGAAGATATGAATGAATTCTGGGGTGAGTTACACACTTACTCAGCATGGATTCTGTTGGCATTAGTTGCTGTGCATGTCAGTGGGGCGATTTACCATTCGTACCGAAATGACGGCATTATCAGACGCATGATGCGTTGGTAAGAATTGCTGTAATGCAAAAATTGAAGGGCCGCTTTGCGGCCCTTTTTTTTGTAACCGCCGACAGGGATTTTCATTGTCGGCGTAAGTTTTCAAGCAATGTCTGGTGAAATTTATCAGGCGCCTGAATTTGTGGCGAATGCCCCAACTCTTTAAAAGTGATCAAAGTGGCATTCGGTATTTGATCAGCCACTTGCTGACTGATTTTTGGGTAGTTACCCAGCTCAGATTGTTTGTCTTTTGGTGCCAGGTTTTTACCAACCGCTGTATTATCCTGTTCGCCTATCAGCAATAAAGTTGGCACCTGCAGATTTTTAAATTCATACACTACTGGCTGAGTCAGAATCATGTCGTAGGTCAACGCTGAGTTCCAGGCGACAATTTCCTTTCCCGGGCCACGAAACATGCCGGCCTGCATTTCCACCCACTGATCGTATTCAGGCTGCCAGGTCCCTGCGTAATAGGTATTTTTTTGATAATTACGAATGCTCTCTGCATTGGTTTTCAGAGCATTTTGATACCAGCCATCGATTTCACGGTAGGGCACCCCTTTAGCCAGCCAGTCCTCAAGGCCTATGGGATTTACCATCACTAACTGCTGAACCTTGTCAGGATTTAGCAAAGCATGACGAGTGGCCAGCATACCGCCCATTGAATGGCCCATAACCGAGTAACGCTCAACAGCTAAATAATCAAGTAAAGCGCTGGTGTTGGCGGATAATTGATGAAAGCTGAATTGATAGTGCTCAGGTTTACTCGATTTACAGAAGCCGACTTGATCCGGTGCGATAACACGATAGCCATTCTCTGTCAGAAATTGAATAGTGCCTTCCCAAGTGGCTGCGCAGAAGTTTTTACCATGCAGCAGCACCATTGTCTGACCATTGGGTGTTTCAGGCTGAATATCCAGAAAGGCCATCTCAAGTGACTGACCTTGTGAATCAAACTGGAAATAGTCAACGGCAAACGGATACTCAAAACCTTCCAGCCTCGGACCGTAATTATGTTCCGTGGCCAGAACCGGCAGGGTGAACATCATCAAAGCGATGCAAAGCAGGCGAGACATAAACATTTTCTCCATAAACAAGCCCAAACGATGATGGTGATGGTTTTATTACGACTCTAGCTGCTTATAGCTGTGGCTATCAAACCAATTATCCAGCCAATCAAAGCAATCATAAGGACTAAAATGCTCAGTAATACGGCAATAAAGATAATATTCTCGATCAGCGATTTACGATAAACTTGTTGGGGTTGTTGCTGATATTTATCCAAAAGTGCTGCATTACGTTTATTGGCTTTCCAGACAAAATCAAACACATCGCCAGCAACCGGAATAGCACCTAATACGGTGTCAATCATCATATTAATGACCATTCTGCCCAGAATCATTCGTGGTACGCCTATTTGGTGAGCTTTGTAGATGATAACGCTGGATAACAGCCCGCCTATAAAATCGCCGATGCCAGGAATCAGACCAATAAAGCCGTCTAGCCCGATTTTATAGCCACCCGGAAGGGTAATGCTCTCATCGAGAAACCAACTTAAACGTTCGACAAAGCGACTTTTTGTTTTCATGATTCGATATCCTTATTTTAGTCTTGTTGATAATACGCATATTTTAACGGGGGTTTAAGCTTGACCAGTTCACCATCAACTTCTGCTACTTCAATAAAGGTTGCTGTTCAGCTGCTGTTCTCATGCAGTAAAGTGGTTAGCATACTGTAATTCAATTGCCAGTCTGCCATCTTTTCCGACCGCCGCAATCTGGGAAAGAACTTGTTATTTCAGGCACTCACGCGGTAATTACCTTATCTGCACAGCCAGCTTATTTATTAACAAACTCTGTCAATGAGTCGGGCCACTGATTACTGTTCATACCAACCATCGCTCTGTTTAATAAATGATTGCTTGGTGAGATAGGTAAAATCACCCTTTGACCAGTGATAGCGAGAAATCAGTATATTGCTCGGATCACCCTCTAGTAGATTAAAACTGTTGGGGAATCCCGGTAATAAACGGTCGGAAGTCGTTGTTCCGGCATGAGAGACAATAATGCCACCGTGAACATGGCAATAATCCAGATGTACATGGCCACTAAGAATGATATCCGGGCCATTGGCCTGAAAAGCTTGGATAGCTTGTTCAGATCGACCAATCAAGCCACGATGTTGATGCCCGGTAGGTAACCAGAAAGGATGATGTGCCACCAGAATCTTGATTTGCTGGGGTGAGGCGGATTCAAAAAACGCAGCGATCCGTTTGATTTGCTGGGCATTGATACGTCCTTGGGACCAATCCAGCGAATTGCCTACTCTTCTGGCCGTGTTGATACCGATGACTTTATATGTCTCTGTTTCAGTTGTTGGTTCCAAATCTGCAGCAATAAAGCGTTGCCATTTTTTCCAGGGGTAGAGAAACCGTTCATGCAGTCGGTAAGTACTTAAATCATGATTGCCGGGGATAATTAAATAAGGGGCAGAAAGCCTTTCAAGAAAATTAGCGGCCTGAATAAACTCGCTGGTTTTAGCTCGCTGTGTCAGATCCCCACTGATGATAATCAGCTCTGGGGACAATTCAGTTATTTTCTTTTCGAGTGCCGATATCACTTCGGGTATCAACCGGCCAAAATGTAAATCCGAAATATGTAAAATTCGTTTCATACACAACCTCTGGCTGGTGGCGGGGGGCTATTAAGACATTGCTTAACACCTGACATTTTTAATTGTCCTGACTTCTGCCTTCCTAAGCCTTAATGTAAAGCAATATCATCGCAAGAAGTTATTTAAGTACTTGTCTTTTATGGAAAAATAACTTAAAAGGAAAGTTGGAATTATTTCCAGCGAATTTCAAGGAGGGGGGGATGAAACAGCTTAAAAGGGTTATTTTCACCGTTTTTTGTTTTAGTTTTATGACGACAGTTCAGGCCAATGATTTCGATATCGTCGGCCTGAAATTAGGTATGACCTTTGAAGAAGTAGAAAAGACGCTGCTTGATTATGGCGCGAAACCGGAAAGTATCCAGCAGCAACATCAATATTTTCAATACCACGACGGCGCTGAACTCCACAAAACAGAGACTTTTCTGCATAGCGTGACGGCTGGAAAAGAGGTGATGGGGGAAAAAGGCCGGGATCAGGATAGCTTCATTGTGAATTTTTCGTCGCCACCGGAACAGTCTCGGGTTGTGGCGATTACTCGAATTGTCACAACACGTAATAATCCCACGACAGTAGGCCAATACATGGCGGCCCTTAACGATAAATATGGAGAAGCTCAGACGATAGGGAGTCGTCTTGTCTGGTGGTTTCCAGAGGGGAAGCAGAGTTGTTATTCCGCCACCAATCTGGTGATGTCGCCAGATATTGATCAGATTATGAAAAGTATTTTTTTGTCGAGTGGGAACCGATATTTTCTGGATAGATTTCAAAATACCAAACTCACCAGTGTTGATGATTGTGCAGGCTATCTTGTATACGAATTGGGCATGTTACAGCCAGATGCACCAGCCAATAGAGTCACTGCCACCATGATTGATGCACCAACGTGGGTGAAAGCTAACCTGAAATCCATGGAATGGGTTGAGCAGCTGCAAACCGAAGCCACTGAAGCCAGACTTGCTGGCAGTAGTAAACCTACTTTATAAGGAACAAGCAGATGAAAAAAATACTTATTATTAGCCTACTTTCTCTTTGGATGACAGCCTGTGGTTCAGGGCTGGAAGGCACTTATGCTGATGATATTGGCATCTATAACTACACCTTTGAACCGAATGGCAAAGTGATGATTCGTGAAAAAGGACAGATGCAGGAATATGAATATCACGTTGATGGTGACCAGGTATTCATTGAGTTGAGCGAAGAGGATGAGGAAGTCCTGGTGATTAACGATGATGGTTCGCTGTCACCTAAAGGCTTGAAAAATGTTTATTTGATCAAGCAGGAATGAGTTCGGTCATTTAATATTGCACTCTTAAAAAGGCGCTTTTTTGCGCCTTTTTCTGTTTAATCATCTGGAGTTTTTTATCAATTTCCGTTTAGCTAAACTGCTTGGTTTTATTCTTTTAAGTTGGATAAATTGATATTGACTCTCAACCATAGTGACGAAACATTTTTTGTTTAATAAATTTTATTAGCCTTCTATCCTGCCGAAATTACTGACAGCTTGCTGCCAATAGATGATGTCACGGCCCACTGCCTCGGCCAATCCAGCGAGAATGAGAGGTATGAACGACTCATTGACAATCAATTCGTATTGAGAACGCTTGCGCCTTCCCGAAACCTGCTCAGCCACGCTGAGTCCTTGATGCTGGCCATGACCATAAACTGTATAAGAGGTGAAACCGACTATCTGCTCAATGGAAAGCAGGTAATCAACCAGATCTTCCTCTAGTTCCGGCGCAACATTGAGCATCAGTAAGCTGATTTCCTCTTTGATATGTTCAGGGGGGGACGTGTTCATACGCGGTCTCCAGGGTTGTTAAGAGGACGATGAAATGCTTTATAAATAATTGGAAGCATGAAAAGGGTGAGCAGGGTGGAACTGATTAGTCCACTGATGACCACGATCGCCAATGGGCGTTGAATCTCTGATCCTGGACCGGTAGCAAGCAGCAGTGGTACCAGGCCGAAAGCACAGATCGTAGCAGTCATCATCACCGGACGTAGCCGTCGCAGTGCGCCTTCCGTTACCACCGTGGCAATATCCAGACCTTTGGCTCGTAATTGATTGAAGTAGGTCATCATCACCACGCCGTTCAATACTGCAATACCCAGCAGGGCGATGAAGCCCACCGATGCTGGTACAGAAAGGAACTCACCTGTCACCCACAAACCGATCAGTCCTCCTGTCAGGGCAAAGGGAATATTGGACAAAATGATCAGCGTCTGTTTGATGGAATGAAAAGTCAGAAACAGCAACAATGCGATCAATGCAAGTGCAAGCGGCACCACAAGCATTAGTCGCGCGGCTGCTCGCTGCTGATTTTCGAACTCACCGCCCCATTCCAGACGGTATCCATCCGGCATCTCGACATTATCTGCGATCAGCTTCTGTGCCTCTTCTACAAAGCCCACCAGATCACGTTCTGCTACGTCGGTGCGGATAACGCTGAAACGCTGACCGGATTCACGGGAAATCAGAATAGGTCCTTCGACACGTACCACACGTGCTATCTCTGAAAGCGGAATCTTGCCGCCTTCAGGCAAGTCAATGAAACTATCATTTAAATGTGCCAGACCATCACCTTCAATGGCTCCATAACGCAGCATGAGAGGAATGCGTGCACTTCCTTCAATGACATTGCCAATGTTGACACCTTCAATCTCAGCACGCAGCCGGAGCTGCAGTGCATCAGCATTTAATCCCAGCCGCCCTGCCATAATGCGATCGATGCTCACCTGCAGATATTGAGATCCCTCATTGAGTGTGGCAAAAGTATCAATAGCACCCGGAATGGTTTCTACCTGCGTGGCGATCTGTTGCGCAAGGGTGTTAAGGGTAGACAGGTCGGGGCCAAACAATTTGATAGCGACATCACCCCGCGAGCCAGTGAGCATCTCCGATACGCGCATGTCGATCGGTTGTGTAAATCCATAATTGAGGCCGACGAAACGCTCCATTACCTCCCGAAGTTGCTGTTCAAGTTCTGTCTTGGTGGCGACACCCCATTCTTCAACGGGTCGCAACTGCAGGAATATATCAGTCTCGTTCAGTCCCATAGGATCCATGCCCATCTCATCAGAACCGATACGAGAGACGATGCGTGCAACCTCCGGTACCTCTTCGAGAATCGCACGTTCAACCTGACGCACGATGCGAGTGTTCGCTTCGAGGCTGATCGAAGGAATTGTTTCCAGCTGGATGAGGATATCGCCTTCATCCATGGTGGGCATAAAGGTTTTGCCTACCAGTGGAAACACCACAAAGCTGGCTGCCAGCAAAACGCCTGCGGCACTTAAAACCAGGACGGGGTGCAGCAGTGCTTTGTGCAACAAAGGCTTATAGGTTTTTGCCAGAGTCCGGCTCAGCCAAGGCTCAGAATGGGCATCAGAGCGGACAAGGAATGATGCAATGACGGGAATCAATGTCAGGGATAGCAGCAGCGATCCCAGCAGCGCAAAGATGATGGTTAAGGTTACCGGCCCGAAAAGCTTTCCTTCCAGCCCTTCCAGTGTCAGTAGCGGCAGGAACACGATGACAATGATGATAATACCGGAAGCCACAGGTGCTGCTACATCACGCACTGCACGGTAGATAATATGCAGGTGTGGCAGTCTACGTGTGCCGCGCTGATGCGCGAGGGATGACACAATGTTTTCGACGATCACGATGGATGAGTCGACCAGCATGCCGATGGCGATAACCAGCCCCCCCAGGCTCATCAAATTGGCTGACATCCCCATCTTTCCCATCATGAGGAAAGTGAATAAGGCGGATAAGGGCAGGATGATAGCCACAGTGAGGGCGGCACGCACATTGCCAAGGAACAGGCCAAGCAGGATGATTACCAAAACTACAGCTTCCAGAAGGGCAGAAGATACGGTGCCTACCGCACTTTCGATCAGTACCGTACGATCATAAAAAACGCTGATCTGTGTGCCCTCTGGCAAGGTATCTTGCAACGTCTGCAGCCTGGATTTAACGCCTTGTACAACTTCACGGGAATTGGCGCCACGCAGGCCGATCACCAGGCCCTGCACAGCTTCTGCTCCACCATCCGCCGTAACTGCGCCATAGCGCTCCATACTCCCAGTGGTGATACGTGCCACTTCTGCTAGCGGAATGCGATCACCCTCAGCGTTGACGACGAAGGTATTGCTGATGTCTTCAAAGCCGTTAATCGCCCCTTCTACACGAACCAGAATGACTTCCTCTCCCTGGTCGATCCGTCCGGCACCATCATTTTTGTTGTTGGCGCTGAGTGCGTCGGCGATATCCTGCAAGTTAACACCCATTGCTCTCATGGCTTCACGAATAGGTTTGACTTCATAGGTGCGCACAAAGCCGCCGAGCGAGTTCACATCAGCAACTCCGGGCACGTTACGCAGCGCCGGACGAATGGTCCAGTCGAGCAGGAAGCGCTTTTCCTCCAGTGTCATGGATGGATTGTCGATGGTAAACATAAACATGTCGCCCAGTGGTGTGCTCATCGGTGCCAGTCCACCGCTGATGCCTCCGGGGAGATTGTCCCAGACATTGCTGAGCCGTTCGCTAACCTGCTGGCGCGCCCAGTAAATATCCGTACCGTCCTCAAAATCCAGTGTGATTGAGGTGAGTGCATACTTGGATATAGAGCGCAGCATGGTTTGGTATGGAATACCCAGCAATTCTACTTCCACAGGTTGTGTGATAAGCGACTCAACTTCCTCCGGAGTCATACCCGGCGCCTTGATGATGATCTTGACTTGTGTTGGCGAAATATCGGGGAAGGCATCAATAGGTATATTGAGCAGTGCACGACCACCAAAACCAATCAACAATATTGACAGCAATAAAACCAGCAGACGCTGACTGAGGGACCATTGAATAAGTGAAGACAGCATTATTCAGCTCCACCCAAACCGAGTTGAATCCCCTTGAGAACAGCGGTGCCCTGAATGGCGATCTCCTCGCCAACCGCAATGCCTTCGGATGCCAGATAGTTAGCGCCGATGGATTGTAGTTCCAGAGTACGTGCTTCAATCCCTGCAGCTGTTCGTACATAAATTATCGTTTCACCGCCGGTATGCACGACCGCACGGTCAGGAATGAGCACACCATTGTCGACCGGTGGCAGCACAATAGATAAGACCTGCCCCGTGGTGAAAGAAGTATTGGTGTTAAACTCCGCCAGCAATTTAATCGTCTGATTACTGCTGTCGATGACCAGATCCTTCTGGCGCAACGTCAACGTCTCGCCACTATTGGCAATACTCAGCTGATGGCCAATCTCCAATGCTTCTGCTGCTTTGGCAGGAATATGAGTGCTGACCCAACGGCGAGTACCTGCATTCAGCGTAGCGATGATTTGTCCAGCCTCTACATAGCTGCCGACGTTATACATGCGCTGTGAAAGGACGCCATCCTCCTGCGCCACCAAATAGAATTCTCCCAGGCCCGAACCCTGATTGCGCAGCGCCTCTAGTTTTGCGCTATCGAAACCGCCTTGTGCCAGATGTGATCGCGCAGTACGTTCAGCGAACGCGGCTTGTTGCTTTAGCAGGCGGGTTTTTGTCAAACGCTGTTTGGAGATAATGCCATCTTTGTATAGAGACTCGTCTTTGCGCAGTTCGAAGTCGGCTCCTTTCAGAGCGGAGACGGCATCTATCCAGGTATTTTGCAGGGGCAAGATGGAAGGGCTACTGAAGGTGGCGAGAATAGTGCCAGCAGTTGCACTCTGCCCAGGTATGAGGTTCCATGAAACCAGTGTACCGGCCCAAGGAGTTGTCAGGCTTGCTGCACTGTCCGGTGAGTTGACGACTGTCGCGGCATATCGTGCGCCGGAGCTCGTGTCCACTGGTATGGCTGGAGCAAAGACAATCCCCATCCTGGTTACATCTTCACTGTTAATAGGCACGATCTCCTGAGCACTCAGAGATGCAGAAAAAATTGCCAAAACAACCACAATGAATTTCTTGCGGAAAAAAAAGCTCATGGCAGGACTCCAACGATTTGGTTAAATTCAGTAATCAGGCGGGCGTGTCGCAGAGTAATCACTTCAAGCTCACGGGCACTCCGGCGCGACTGCTGCAAGGCGATGACTACCTGACTTATATCGGTCTCGCCGGTAACGAAAGCGGTTTTTGCCATCTCCCACTGCTGACGAGCCAGCTGGGCCTGCTCCTTGCTGAGTGGCAGAGATTCATTCAATGTGAAAAGCTCGTGGGCAACCTCATGAAGTTGCAGGTTTAATTCACGGTAAGTATTGAGGTAGCGCACATCAGCGTCGACCTTGTTGCGACGTGCCGAACTTGTTGAAGCATTGACATGTGCGCGACCGCCGAAGGGGATTGTCAATGAGAGTGCTAAGGCATCTTGATAATCGTTCTGATTACCGGCTCTTTGACGCCGTGACCCGATGCTGAGAGTGGGGCTGCCTAGTGCATCCAATTCTGTCTTGTCGATTTCGGCTGCTGCCAGATCAATATCGCTTCTTAACAGCCGCAACAAAGGATGTTCTGGGCTGACTTCTTCAGCTGTTAGGAGGGATTCGATATGCGGCTTTGCTGGTCGCCTATTCAGACCAGTCAGCATCTGATATTTACGTTCAGCATCAACACGAGCAGCTTCTGCTGCCAGTTCATTTCGTTGCTGGGCCAGCAGCAATGTTTGAGCCTGTAAAACATCACGCCGTGCGGTTTCGCCTGCAGCATGTAAGGACTCAGCGATTGACAATAGTTGCCGAGCATCTGCTGTAGCCTGTTTTTCTGTGGTTAACAGAGTATCTGCATCCTGCATGTCTGCCAGTACCTGGCGTAGTTTTCCTGCCATAGTCAAAGTAAAAGCTTTTTGCCACGCTGCTACCTGGGCATTGTATTGTTGTCCCCGGGCCTGCATGGAATTTCTCTCTCCCGATCGCCACAGCGGTAGAGCTATGCCATAAGTGAGCTCGCGTTCACCGAGGTTACTGAGCATTTGATCATCGATATAGTCCAGTTGCGCGCTTGGCCGGCCAGCAATCCAGCTTTCACCAACATCTACCATGGCCTGCGCCTGCTCTGTCCGTACTTCGGTTTCCAAAGCTTCAGGGGCATGGGCTAACGTCTGTTCCAGCAGGGTAGTAAAATTTAAATCTTGAGCCTTGATAAGTGGCGCATGATCTAGTTCCTGAGCGTGCAGATTTGGCGTGGTCATGAGCGCAACTAAAATGGTTAATGCTCTAAGGCGTTGTATGTGTGTTTTTTTCACTTTGTAATGTTTCCCTTTGTCAGTTGGGATAGGGTGAAAGCTTTTACGTCAGCCTAAGTCAGAAGTTGTAAATAAATTGTCAACCCGTTGAGTTGACTTTTTTTTGACATGGGCCGATGGACACTGACAAAGTTATTGATTGGTGTAGGGGGTGGCAGTGAAAGTGCTGGTAATCGAAGACAATCGCGACATTGCAGCAAACATTGCTGACTATCTCGAACCTAAGGGACATGTGCTCGATTTTGCTGCGACTGGACCACATGGTTTGAAGCTCGCGCTGAGCGAGCGTTATGACGTGATTGTCCTTGATATTATGTTGCCAGGACTTAATGGCATGGAGGTATGCAGGCGTCTGCGGAGTGAAGGCAGCAACGATGTGCCGGTGCTGATGCTGACAGCCCGTGATCAGCTTGACGATAAATTAGAGGGATTTCAGGCGGGGGCCGATGATTATCTTGTGAAACCTTTTTCAGTGAAGGAGCTCGAGGTGCGGCTGCAGGCACTGATAAAACGTGGCAGCTCACACACACCACGGACATTGATAGTGGGTGATTTACACTACGATCCCCAGACACTTGCTGCGACAAGAGCTGGTCAGCTTTTGGAACTCAATCCTGTTCAACGCAAAGTGCTGGAGCTATTGATGAGAAATACTCATCGTGTTGTCACCCGTGAAGAACTGGAGCAGCACATTTGGGGAGATATGCTGCCCGATAATGATGTGTTGCGGATGCACATCTACAGCCTGCGCAATGTGGTTGATAAACCGTTCGACACCAAACTGATTCACACTATTCATGGAGCGGGCTACCGACTGGTTGCCGAGCCATCACTTCCATGAAATCTAACGCATCCCTTAAATTTCGAATACTCACTGCACTTGTACTCATCGTCAGCATCACTAGTTTTTTGTTTGCAGGAGGGGTGTTGCTGATCAAGTCACAACTGGAGGCAAGAGTTTTCGGTGACATGGTCGCTGAGCAGTTGCGAGTGCTAACGGCGCAACTGGATGATGGCAGTTATCATGAAAATGCATTATTCACCGGCTGGGAATTTCTTATTGGTGATAAAAACACCAATATTGCTCCAGAGTTCGCTGAGTTGGAGCCAGGATCTCATCACACGGTCTCAATGGGGGATTCGGTTTATCAGGTTGAAGTGGGCGAATGGAATGGGAGTCCTGTTTATTTGACCTACGATATTACCGAGTGGGAAGCACAGGAACATGCTGTATTACGTATGCTTCTCTATGGTCTTTTTCTGGTATTGATCGTGGCGATTGTTATGGGGTTGAGTGCTACAAGGGCAATATTAGCACCGGTGCAGAATCTGTCGCGACGACTCATAGATATTGAGCCGGGACAAACCGGCTTACGTATTGCTGTTGATTATGTCGGCACGGAGATCGGTCAGATTGCTTCCTCGTTTGACAAATATCAGGAACGTTTAGAGAAATTTGTCGAAAGGGAGCGATCTTTTACTGCAGCGGCAAGTCACGAGTTACGCACGCCGCTGACCGTGATGATGGGGGCCCTGGATGTACTCTCGGCCGATACGCATAGCCCTGCGTCGCAGCGAGCATTGGAGCGTATAAACCGAGCCTGTACAGAAATGCTTGCCTTCATCGAAGCGACGCTTCTTTTATCACGCGAAGAAAGCAGCCAGATCCATCAGGACAGCTCCATCGACCTCGCGGCCCTGGTAGAGCAATGTCTGGAAGATTATGCCGGACAGATAGCTGACCAATCATTGCTGATTGAACGTGATTACGTTGGCACGCCGCAATTATTTCTACCCGTTAATCTGGTGCAGATAACCGTTAGCAATCTGCTGCGAAATGCTATCGAGCATACTCAGGGAGGAATCATACGGATTCACATTAGCGACAATGAATTTTCGATTAGCGACACGGGTGAAGGTATCCCAGCCGACAAGCTAAATCAGGTGTTTGAACGGAGTTACAGTACCAAGGTTGGTGGGACAGGGCTGGGATTGAATCTCGTTAGAAGAATTTGTGATCGATTGCACTGGACGATGACATTAGATAGCACGCTCGGTCACGGAACAATAGTTAAAGTGATTTTCCAGCAAAAAATTAAGCAAAAACCTAAACCTTTTTAAGGAGATTATCGGCAAGCTATTGCAGAAACACTCTCTAAGAGGGGCTTACACTCCGAATAAACGACCAACCAAAGCCGTCAGTCCCATTGCTAACGCCCCCCAAAACACCACACGTGAGACGGCTTTTGCAACGGGCGCTCCCCCAATCATTGCTGATAATGCGCCCAAAATCGCTAATGCTATTAAAGCACTGATGGAAACACTTAGTATCAATTGATTACTGGAGACCAGCAGCACCACCATCAAGGGTAGCAGCGCGCCAACTGTAAAGGTAATAGCAGATGATAACGCGGCCTGTACTGGACGAGCGGTAAATTCCTCAGAAATTCCCAGCTCATCTCGAGTATGAGCAACCAAAGCATCCTTATCCGTCAGCTGTTTTGCTACTTGCTGAGCAAGAGATTTATCCAGACCGCGATGAATGTAAATCGCGGTCAATTCTTCATACTCATGAAGCGGATCAGTTGCTAACTCGACGCGTTCACGCTCAATATCGGCTTTTTCAGTATCAGCCTGTGAACTAACGGAGACATACTCTCCTGCGGCCATGGACATAGCACCTGCAACCAGGCCTGCTACGCCTGTCATAAAGATGATCTCCGTTGATGCACCTGCCGCCGCCACACCAACAATAAGGCTTGCTGTGGAAACAATGCCATCATTTGCTCCCATTACCGCGGCACGAAGCCAACCAACATGTTGCGTTTTATGAGATTCAGTATGTTTTATCATTAAGGATCTTCCGATGTTGATTGTTTATATGCATATGTTTGAAAGCAGATATATGCGGCAGACTTTTACTGTTTTATAAACATAAACTTATTTGTAATAAGATGCATGGAAAACACTTTCACAGTATTCATGATTTCGATCCGATAGTCGTCCAAAAAACTTAAGTTTCTCTTAAGCATGAAGACAGACAATGCCACTTCCTTTCCTTATCAGAGTGAGCATGTCATATATGTCAAACCTGGATACCACTCAACTTGAATTTTCAGAAAAATATAATGAACTTCATGCAAAAGCCTACTTTTATAAGCATGCAGATGGTTTAGCAAGAAAATTGTCAAACTGGCGAGATCAACAGATCGCCAGAAAAGCCTTAAAAATTGCGGGTGATCCGCTGAGTGTGCTTGATGTCCCTTGTGGAACAGGACGCTTTTGGAAGGTACTGACGGAAAACCCTGAAAGAATAGTCTACGCCAGCGACAATAGTCAGAAGATGATTGATATTGGGTTGCAATATCGTGAAAAACATCTCTCAAAGAAAATACATACCTTTAAAGCGTCTGCTTTTTCGTTACCAGTTAGTGACGGTTATGTAGATAATATTTTCTGCATCCGTTTGTTACATCATATTGGTCAATCTGAAGACCGTCTTAAGCTGTTAAAAGAATTTCACCGCGTCACCAAATCAACAGTGATTGTCTCGTTGTGGGTGGATGGCAATGTGAAAGCATGGAAACGTAAAAAACTCGAATCCAACAGAACTAAACGATCATATCAAAACCGCTTTGTCATTCCCCAGCATATTATTGAAAAAGAATTTCAGGAAGCTGGTTTTCGTATAAAAAACCATCTGGATTTCCTGCCGAAATATGCGATGTGGCGGACTTATATTCTCGAAAAAGATGAGAATATGTCATGCTGAAAAGCATCAATCAAAGCAGTTTATTAGGCTCTGCTGCAAACAACAGCAGCGATACTTTCGATGTGCTTTGGCGTAACAATGCACCATGGTTTGAAGCTCCCAATATTCGTCGCGGAGGCTGGAGTGGCGTTGTTAAATGTGTAGTTGATCGCTTGGGTAAACCCGAAAAAGTCTTTATCAAGCGCCAAGAAAACCACATGACAAGAACACTGAAGCATCCAATTAAAGGTATTCCAACCTTTCTGCGCGAATACCATAATATTCAATCACTGCATGCCAAAAGTATCCCAACGCTGGATGTTTTATATTTTGGTGTCAGGTCGTCCAAAGCTATTTTGGTTACAAAAGCTTTAGAAGGATACGCAAGCCTTGATGAAATTGACTTTCAGACGCTTAATGGACGGGAGAGGAAAGCGCTAATTATTCGTATTGCCGAATTGATTCATCATCTACACCGATTTCATTACCAGCATAATTGTCTCTATCCAAAACATATTATGGTTAGGTATCAATACAATGAATGGGATGTAAAACTTATCGATCTTGAGAAGTTAAAATATCGATTATTTAAAAAAAATGCAGTCATTCATGATCTGACAACCTTTATCCGACATCTAAATGGGCTTTGGACGGCTAGAGATATCGTGTTTTTTTTTCAAGCATATTTCGGTCAACAGAAAATTTCGTTAACGTCTAAAAAAATGATTCATCAGATGTGCAAAAAAATTCAACAGAAAGCGAATTCCAGGAAACAGTTTCAATCAGTATTTATGCCTTGATTCAGGTACAAAAGCAGATCTAGCCAGGCTAATGAATTAAGGCCATTAGATTAAGATATCTCGATATAAGAACGGCTCTAGCTAAGAACAATTTATCCAGATAAAAAGCGTCATGAAGCAGGTTAAAGCTGATGACATCAATCAGAATCTTGTCTAGGATATGGCCATGTTTGCCTCTCAGGTATCCGTCCCCCGCTGGCGAAATGGCAACGCTTAATTTTCAAATTACATCACTTTCATACAAGGCGCTTTGGCGCCTTTTTTATATTGAAACGTCAACGGAATGTTTATGAAGATCCCTGTGGTTAGCTTGCTTGGTTTTATTCTTCTAGGGTGTAGCAATGCGTTTGCTCAATTGAATAGTGAAGAGCGACCTGACTGGCAGACAATTTTTGATAACTATGCTGCGCAAGGCACAATTGTGGTGCTGGATGAGCGTAAAGACAACGCCAAATTGATGGTATTTAATGAACCGAGATCCAAGCAACGTCTACCACCTGCATCAACCTTCAAGATACCGCATGCGTTGTTTGCTCTGGATGCTGGCGTGGTAAAGGATGAGTTTCAGGTGTTTCCATGGGATGGGGTTGAACGTAGTTTCGCAATACATAATCAGGATCAGGACTTGCGTTCTTCCATGCGCAATTCTGCAGTGTGGGTATATGAGTTATTTGGTAAACAGATCGGTGAGGATAAAGCTCGGGAATATCTGACCAAAATCCACTATGGCAATGCCGATCCATCAGGAGACACCAGTACCTACTGGATAGATGGTAATTTGCGAATTACCGCTCAGGAGCAGGTTCAGTTTCTGAAAAAACTCTATTTAAATGAGTTGCCGTTTGACGAAGCGGATCAGCGTCTGGTCAAAGATATTATGATCGTTGAAGCTGGAAAAGAGTGGATACTCCGGGCCAAAAGCGGATGGGAAGGACAAATTGGCTGGTGGGTAGGCTGGGTTGAATGGCCGACTGGACCAGTGTTTTTTGCGTTGAACATTGATACACCCAATCGGCTGGAGGACTTGCACAAACGCGAAGCGATCGTTCGCAAAGTGCTGCAATCCATCGAAGCTCTGCCCCAAAGTAAATAAATGGACAAATAATGTTGCCTGAGAATAAAACAGACACAAAGCTCAACGAAATCACAGACTTTTTACTTGAGTTGGATGCGCTTAAACATGTGGAACGGCGTAGTTTTATTACCGGCGGTGAACGTCGCGAGAACTCGGCAGAACATTCCTGGCATTTGGCGATGGCTTGTTGGTCCATCGCTAATCATTTCAAGCTTCAACTCAATATGGAAACATTATTAAAGTTGGCGCTCGTCCATGATTTGGGTGAAATTGATGCGGGCGATACGTTTCTATATGCCAAGGATCGTAGTGCAGCCCACCATGCTGAACGCTCTTGTCTGCAACGGTTAAGCGATCATCCGGGAAACAGTATTAACGATCTTAGCGATTTATGGGAAGAGCAGGAGTTGGGTAACAGTAGGGAGGCGATGTTACTTAAGGTTGTTGATCGATTACTGCCATTTTTATTGAATATTAATAATGATGGCAAACCGTGGAAAGAGCACAGTGTGAGAAAGTCGCAGGTCGCAGGAGCACATGCTTTCATTGCTGAGTTGTTTCCGGAGATTCATCAGTGGATAACCGACAATATCGAACGGGCAGAGGCAAAAGGCTGGTTAGTGAATGACTGAGCAAGCATAATGCCGTTGAGTTAGTTGATATTAAACGGATAACGATGTGGTGAGAGGACTGACCTATTAAAATACTTTGGATAGTAGTGTTTGTGAGCACACTGGTTTGGTCAGGTATTGAGCCAAAAGACCAGTTAACGTGGTTTCTTGAGGTATTGCCAGCGCTAATCGGTGGTGCCGTTTTGTTATTCACGTATCAGCAATTTCGATTAACGCCGTTGCTATACCTGCTCATATTGCTACATTGCATCGTGTTGATGGTTGGTGGCCACTATACCTACGCCGAAGTCCCCTTATTTGATAATTTGCTGGGCTTTGAGCGAAATAATTATGACAAGGTGGGCCACTTCTTTCAGGGCTTTGTGCCGGCATTACTGGCAAGAGAAATATTAAAGCGAAAACATGTCGTCAATGGCGAAGTTTGGCTGGTAGTGTTTATTTTATCGATTTGTCTGGCTTTCAGTGCTTTTTATGAACTTATTGAGTGGTGGGTTGCTTTACTAAGCAATGAAGCAGCCGAAGCATTTTTAGGGACGCAAGGCTATATATGGGATACCCAGTCAGATATGGCAATGGCTCTGGTTGGTGCCATCGTGGCGCTGGTATTCCTTTCAGGTATGCATAATCGCCAATTGAGCAAATTACCATCCTGATTAAACTGGACCCGAAAGGATGCAGTGTAATGAATATTCGAGCATTAAAAATGATGATGGACATACCGGGTTGGTCAGGAAAAAACTAATATGCTGAAAGTGGTCTACAGCAATTCGATGTCGCAGCTGGCTGCACATCTGGCGGAAAACCAGCAACAGAATCCTTTGCCACCTCTGCAGGCTGAAACCGTGATGGTGCAGAGTAACGAGCTGGCGCGCTGGCTTAATTTATTCCTGGCCTCAAACCAATCGATTGCTGCACATATTGAATTTCCGTTTCCATCTGCCTGGTTGTGGAAGTTATTTCGCCAGGTCTGGCCGGATATTCCCCGCGAATCGCCGTATTCAACCGATGCGATGAGCCTGAAAATCTTCGAATTGCTGCCAACGATCAAAAACCAGCCGGAATTTGAGGCGATCAGTCGTTATCTTGGCGAAGCAGATGATGCTCGGAAAATGCTGGATTTGTCACAACGCATTGCTGACAGTTTTGACCAGTATCTAATGTATCGTCCTGACTGGATTGCCAATTGGGAAGCAGGTAAAACAACTAACTGGCAAGGTGCTTTATGGCAGTTGTTAACCAGGGATGATCCTGAGCCGATGCACCGGGCGCGTTTACTGCAGAAGATGCAACAGGCACTTAAAAGCAAACAGTTTCCAACTTCAATATTACCCCCGCGGATTGCCATTTTCGGGCTGACAGCGATGCCACCCATCTATCTGGATTTGCTGGCAGAAATTGCTCAACTCACCGAGGTTTCAATTTACTTTCTGTCTCCCAGTGAAGGTTATTGGGGTGATCTGCTGAATCAGAAGTCACAGGCTAAACAACGACTTTTGTTTGATGATGAAGATGACTTCACTGATAACGGCCATCCTTTACTGGCCAGTCTGGGCAAACTTGGCCAGACATTTTTTGAGCAGCTACAGGCGATTCCTCATGAAGCGGAGATGCTGTACCTGCAACCCCAGGCTACTGACATCCTGAGCCAGCTTAAGCAGGATATCTATCAGCTGGATAATGCAGATGAGCTGGTGGCCGTGGCCAGTGATGACGATTCCGTCCAGATCCATAGTTGCCACAGCGCCATGCGTGAAGCCGAAGTATTACATGATCAATTATTAAACTTATTTGAAAAACACCCCAATTTATCGCCCACCGATGTGGTGGTGATGACACCGGATATCGAAGTGTATGCTCCGGCGATAGAAGCCGTTTTCAGTAGCCAGCCTGCTGAACGGTTCATTCCCTTCAGTATCGCTAATAGGGGTGATGCACAACAGCAGACCATTATTGAGACATTTACCGATTTACTCGGGCTGCCCCAATCCCGGTTTGATGCTGAGACCATTATGCGGCTTTTGGAATGTACGGCCATCCAGCGTCAGTTCAGACTGGACCATACAGATTTGGATACCATTCGTGGCTGGTTACGCCAAACCCAGATCCGCTGGGGACTGGATGGCAAGGACAAGCAGGCATTGGGTTTACCTGCGTTGGATGCCAATACCTGGCGAGCTGGATTGGACAGATTATTACTGGGATATGCCTTACCCCCGGCCGAACGTGATCAATGGCAGTTATTTAATGCGCAGTTACCAGTCGGTGGTATATCCGGTGATCGTGCCCAATTAATGGCGCAGCTCAATGCGTTTATTGATCAACTCAGCCAATTACGTAATGAATTAAAGCGGCCGAGAACGCCGTCTGACTGGCAAATATTGCTTATGGACTGGCTGCGTAAATTGTTTTCGGTGCGAGAAGAAAACGAGCAACTGCAACTGGATGCGATTTTGAAAGCGATAGATTCGCTGACCGAAGCGGCAGTGCTAGTTGGTTTTGAACAAAAAATATCGATTGAGCTGTTGCGCGACTGGCTGGACCTGCATATTGAACTGCCCAGTGCCGAGCATCAGTTTATGGGCCGCGGCCTGACTTTCTGCGATATGGTGCCGATGCGTAGCATTCCCTTTGATGTGGTCTGCCTGATAGGCATGAATGACAACAGCTATCCGCGACGCCAGCCCAAACCCGGATTTGATTTGCTTTCCAGCGATTATCGGCGGGGTGACCGCTCACGTCGAGATGATGATCGTTATCTATTTCTGGAAGCAATTCTCTCAGCGAATCGGCATCTTTATATCAGCTATGTGGGGGCCAGTATTCATGATAACTCGCCGATCCCACCGTCGGTGCTGGTCAGTGATTTTGCCGATGTGCTTAACAGGCGCTTTCAGACCGTTGACGGCACTGAGATCTGGGAGCAGTTACTTACGCGACATCCCTTACAGGCGTTTAGTCCACGCTATTTTTCGGGGCAGCATGAAACATTATTCAGTTTTAATACTGAGGCCTGTCCACCAGTAAAAAAACTGTCTGAAGCAACAAACTGGTTTGCCGGACCACTGCCTGAAGCGGATGAAAGCTGGCGCTTTGTCAGTCTGCATCAACTGATCAGCTTTTTCAGTCATCCGGCAAGATTTCTGGCCCAGCAGCGACTGGGTATCAACTTTGAAAATGATGATGCGACGCTGGAAATTCGTGAACCATTTGTTTTAAATGGACTGGAAGCCTGGTCTGTCCGGCAACAAATGCTGGAGGGCAGATTAAACGCACTGGATAAAGCGCAGATCCAACCAGTGATACAGGCGACAGGGGTATTACCACAAGGACATTTTGCCGATTTGTTATTTGATCAGCAGCTGGAAACGGTCGATGCCTTTACTGATAAGTTACAACCGTTAACCAGCTCTCAGACAATGCAACCATTGGCCTTTGAATTTGATCTTGGTGACTTCACCTTGACCGGCCAGCTTGAGGGACTTTCAACATCCGGGCTGTTGCATTACCGGCTGGCGAAAATGAAAGCCAAGGATCTGTTAGGTTTGTGGTGTTCGCATTTGGTGTTGAATTGTGTCAGCCCTGAAGGTGTGGCCTTACAAAGCCAATTACAATGTGAAGACAACTATCTGCAACTGAACCCTGTGAACGAGCCGGAACAATTGCTGGCCGATTTATTGACGATATACTGGCAAGGCTTGCATCAACCCATCCCACTAATGCCACAAACCAGCATGGCTTATGCGTTAGCAGAGCTGAATACCGGAAAAGCCGATCCGGAGAAAGAAGCGTATAAAGCCTGGCAATCCTCAAGATTTCACCAGGGGGAAGAGTCTGATCCCTATCATCAATTACTGTTCAACGACTTACCGTTGAATGATCAATTCCGTGACCTGGCGCTGCGAGTGTATGAGCCTTTATGGGATGCGCTGCAGGGAGACAAGCTATGAAACAGTTTGATCTGCTGCAAACACCGCTTCACGATGTCAATCTGATTGAGGCCAGTGCCGGCACCGGCAAAACCTTTACTCTGGCCGGCTTGTATCTGCGTTTGATTCTGGAACATCAGCTCAATGTCGATCAGATTCTGGTGGTCACCTATACCCGAGCTGCAACACAGGAGTTGCGGGATCGTCTGCGTAAAAAACTCAGTGACGAACGCAAACTGATTCTGAATGAACAGCCACACCGCAACGAAGATTTGAAACGACTGGATCTGGCGATTCAGAGTTTTGACGAAGCAGCGATTTACACCATTCACAGTTTCTGTCAGCAGGTGCTCAAGGACTTTGCCTTTGAGTCTGGCAGTCCGTTTGAAATGGATTTGATTGGTGATGACCGTGAGTTATTACTCTCCGTTACCGATGACTTCTGGCGACAAAATGTGGTGCAGGCGGATAGCGATTTCAGTGCCTATTTACTAGCCAGAAAACAAACTCCGGAAAGCCTGCTGCAATCGATCCGTAATCTGGTGGCGAAACCCTATCTGCAGATTCAGTCGTTACCGGAAGTTGATGCAGAGGCGATCACCGAAGCATTGAATAATGCCTTTTGGCATGTCAGCCAATGTTGGCAAAAAGAGTCTGAACAGATTACTGCCTTTCTGCACAGTGGTGGTCTGAGCAAAACCAGTTACAAACCTGAAAAAGTTGAAAGACTGCTGGTTCTACTACAACTTGTTTTCAATGAACAATCCTGTCCGTTAGCCTGGGATGAACTGCTGGAGTTGGCCACGCTGGAAAAAGCCGAGGCCAGTTTGAAAAAAGGCACGGCGTTACCAGAGCTGAGATTCTGGTCAGCTATGGATACGTTAAAACAACGTTATCAGGATCTGGACACTGTTCGGGCATTGCAATTACAGCATTTACGCCTGCATTTACTGAGTTATATCCGGGAACAACTGCCACAACAGAAAATCCAGCAGCAGGTGCAGTCCTATGATGATCTGTTGATCAACCTTTCTCAGGCACTGCAAGGCCCACAAGGTGAGTGGTTAATTACACGATTGCGTGAACAGTTCAAAGCAGCTTTGATTGATGAGTTTCAGGATACCGATCCGGTTCAGTACGATAACTTCCAGCGGGTTTTTGCTGACAGTGATCTGCCGGTGTTTTTTGTTGGTGATCCCAAACAGGCGATCTACAGCTTCCGTGGCGCCGATATTTTCACCTACCTCAAAGCGAAACAGGATGCTGATGAAACCTATACATTAGGTAAAAACTGGCGCTCACATATTTCGTTAGTCGGTGCGGTTAATCGCCTGTTTATGCAAACCGCTACGCCGTTTATTTATGAGCAAATCCCGTTTGTCGAAGTGGATGCTTCGCGTGATCAAAAGCCGGCTTTGCAAGTCGATGAAGGCGAGCAGGCGGCCTTGCAATTCTGTTATGTGGAGAGCGACAAACCGTTAAACATTGACCCTATGAAAAGCACGGCAGTCGAAGTGACTACTAACGAAATTGCCCGCTTACTGAATCTCGCTGCCGACAATAAAGCTCGATTGCTGGATGAAGACAGTCAACAGACAAGACCGCTGACAGGTGGCGATATTGCCGTTCTTGTGCCCAACCATGCACAAGCCGAATTGATTCAGCAGGCATTACGGCGTCGAGGCATTAATAGCGTGCAGCAGGGTAGGGAAAATGTGTTTGCTTCCCGGCAGGCTGCCGATCTGTCCTGCTTAATGCTGGCATTGGCACAGCCCGATCATCATCAACGACTCAGCACAGTATTGGCAGGTCCATTATTTCAGTACTCTGCGGAAGAGCTGTATGCGATTCAGCAGGATGAATTACGTTGGAATGCATTAATGGATCAGCTGCAACTGTTACAGCAACGCTGGCAGCAATCGGGTTTTATGGCGATGTTCCGGTCATTACTGCAGCTGGATAATGGTCTGCAACGGTTACTGGAACAGGCGGATGGGGAACGGCAGTTAACCAACTTTCTGCATCTTGCCGAATTAATCCAGGCTGAATCCGCCCGGCAGAATAATCATATTGAAGCAGTGAATCAGTGGTTTGCCAGACAGCAGGAAGCCAGTGCGACAGAAGACGAAATAGCGCAGTTGCGACTGGAAAGTGATGCGGCGCTGGTCAAGATCATGACCATTCATTCGAGTAAAGGGCTGGAATATCCAATTGTATTCTGTCCATTTAACTGGACAGCAAAATCCAATAGAACCAAGACGGATATCGTTGAATTTCATGATCCACGAAATCAGCATCAGCCCAGTGTTGCATTGGCCGAACCGCTTTTATCCGAAGCGCAGTTAGTGGCAGAACAGGAACAGCAGGCTGAATCATTACGTCTGTTGTATGTAGCGTTAACCCGCGCCAGAGAACGCTGTGTAATTGTCTGGGGCAATGTCAGAGATGTGCAGAAATCCGCTCTCTACCAACTTTTGCATGGTGAAAGTTCAGAGGGCATGCGTGACGATTTACACCGTCTGGCAGCTAGCAGTGCAGGCAGTATTGCCGTGACGCAGTATCAGCCTCAGCCACCCGTGGTATATCAGTCTGCTCAGTCAGGCACTGCCATTTATCAGGCTCGCCGCTTTAAAGGCGAAATCCATAAACCGTGGCGGATTGGTAGTTTTTCGTTGTTAAGTCGCGGCCATGTCTCAGAACAACCCGATTACGACGCTGAACCGGTGACGGTAGAAACCGAGATGGTTTTACAACGGAGCAGCAAAGATCGATTTGGCTTTGAACGGGGGCGTCAGGCCGGTAATTTCCTGCACAAATGTCTGGAAAATATTGAATTTGATTCAGCTGATAACAGCCAAATCAGCCAAACGGTATCGCGTTTACTGCCACAGTTTGGTCTGGATTTAAACTGGACTGAAGTGGTTACTGACTGGTTGCAGGCGGTGTTGCAGACACCATTGAATGCCGACAATGGTGTGCGATTATCTGATTTACCGGCAAGTCAGCGGATTAATGAAATGGCGTTTTATTTTCCGGTGGCCGGTTTGAATGTGGCCGGCTTAAAAAATGCGTTGCAGCAGACGGCCAAAGATTCTATCTGGCAGAAACTAGCAGCCGATCTGCACTTTCACGAACTCACCGGCTTTATGAAAGGCTTTATCGATCTGGTATTTGAATATGAGGGCCGTTTTTATGTGGCCGACTATAAATCCAATCACTTGGGGTCAGAACAGTCACAGTATCAAGGTGAAGCCTTGCAGAATGCGATGCTCAGTCATGGGTATCCGTTGCAATATCTGATTTACAGTCTGGCGTTACATCGACATCTGCAACAACGTTTACCGGATTATGATCCGGAACAGCATTTTGGTGGCGTTTATTATCTGTTTTTACGTGGCATGCAGCCGGAGTGGTCACAAACCGGTGTGTTTTTTGACCGGCTGGACAGGACATTACTGGAAGCAGTGGATCAGCTTATGGCAGGTGTTCAATGAATGCCTTGAAACTGCTGCGAGAAGCGGGGGTTTCCGAGCTGGCTTATCAGTTTGCAGCCTATATTAGTCGTCAACAACAGAATGAAGAGTCAATCGTTACCCTGACGGCTGGACTGCTAAGCGAAACCATTAGTGAAGGGCATGTGTGCCTGAATCTGAATGACTTCCAATCACTTAATCCGGTTATTCAGAGCGCGATTCCTGAAGCGTCACTGTGGTTGGAGCTTCTGCAAAACAGTGAGGTTATCGGTGCTCCTGGCGAATTTAAACCTTTAGTACTGACATCCGATGGCTTGTTATATCTATATCGCTACTGGCAGTCAGAACAACAGGTAGCAATTGCCATACAAAGGCGATTGAAGGACGGGGACACCCTGCCAGCAGCAGAAAATCTGTCGACATTTATGGTGGAGTGGCAAAATAATCTGCCCGATACCGACTGGCAGAAAGTTGCGGTATTAAGTGCGTTACGCCGACAGTTGTGTGTGATTTCAGGTGGTCCAGGCACCGGGAAAACCACGGTGGTGTTAAAAATTCTGCAATGTCTGCAATTAAACGACGATAAACCACGGGTAGCTTTGGCGGCCCCGACAGGAAAAGCTGCGGCTAGACTGCAACAAGCAATCAGTCAGCATACTGGTGAGCAATATGTTGCTAAAACGCTGCATCGCTTACTGGGCATCAGTGCACGTTTTGATCAGGGGCGCTATTCAGCAGAGCGTCCATTGCCGGTTGATGTGCTGATTGTTGATGAAGCGTCGATGATTGATATCAATCTGATGGCAATTACACTGAAAGCCTTACCATTGCACGCAAGGTTGATTTTATTGGGCGACAGTGATCAATTAGCCTCAGTGGAATCCGGCGCAGTACTCGCTAACTTATGTGCCGACACACCGGATTTTTCGGCTGATTTCCGATCCTGGGTGAAACAGATCAGCGAAATAGAGCTACCGGTTTCGAGAGATGACAATCCCTTGCAGGATTCGCTGGTCAAATTAAAGCACAGCTATCGTTTTGCAGCGGGAGGGCAGGTCGGTCAACTGGCTCAGGCAGTCAATAGAGGAGATGCTGAACAGGTAACGGATTTATTGGTAAATCAATCCTTATCCGCCTTAACTGTGCCCTCAACAGAGAATATCCAGGCCCAGTTACTCAACGGATATCAGCATTTTATTGAGACTATCGAAAAACGGGCAGATGCGGTGAGTTGTATTCAGGCATTTGAAGCGTATCGGATGCTTTGTGCGGTGAAAAATGGAGCGCAATCGGTGTATTCGGTGAATCAACTGATGAGCCAGCTTCTGGCAAAACGTGGCTGGAGAACAGCGCAGCCATATTATCCGGGGCGGCCAGTGATGATTACGCAGAATCATTATCGGCAGAATCTGTTTAATGGTGATATTGGTTTGGTTTTGCCGACTGCCGAAGGGGAACTGCAGGCCTGTTTTCTATTCGGTGAGGAGTTACGCTGGTTGCCATTAAGCCGTTTACCGGCCCATGAAACAGTGTTTGCGATGACGGTACATAAAAGCCAGGGATCAGAGTTTGACCACGTCTCACTGTTATTACCCCAGGAAGATTCGGTCGTGTTAAGTCGGGAGCTGGTTTATACCGCGCTTACCAGAGCAAGGCAAAACGTGAATATCCTGTCGACACAGCCTGTTTTGCAGCAGGCAGTATTACGTCGACATCAAAGGGAAAGCGGATTGGCGCGGTTACTCGCCAATATCCGCTAGACGATTTGTTAATAATCCTTTTGTACAGCCGTCGGGTTTACCTTGCTGTAATCGGGGTTAGGTTTTAAATCTTCTGTCAGCTCGGGTGGGATATGTTTATTGGCATCCGGACCATCCAGTAATGCACCGGCACGATCGGGTAATACTTTGCGTTCGGTGAAATTACCAAGCTTGTCATAACCTTCAGTCAGATGATCAAACATTTCTTTGTAAGGTGCTGCAATTGATACAAACAGATTGGCTGTTTTTTCGTGATAGGCATGCACTTCTTCTCGATAGGCATCCAGTTCGGCTTGCGTCTGCGCTAATTGACGTTCATGCGCCTGGGTCAGTTGTTTCATCTGTTCCGGGCTGCCAACGGGTTGCCGCCGACCCAACAGAAACCCCAAAATACCTGTAATTACTGCTGCAACAATGCCGATGGCCCATATTTCGATTGATGTCATGACAAATCCCTAATGAAATCTTTACTAAAAAGCTTATTATTTAACGTTACGATGTGGCAGATAGTCTGCTGTGACTGACTACAGCATAGCTTGCATCAGAATAGTCCGCAAACCGATAAGCTGATATACGAGACATTTAAAGTGTTTAATATCCCATCAGGATTTCGAGACCGAATTGGCACAGATAAGGAGAGCATATGGCACAACCCATGTTTGTAGGACAGGCTGAGCTGCCGGTTTTTTTGTTACCCCAAATGGCCAATCGGCACGGTCTGGTGGCTGGGGCTACTGGCACCGGGAAAACCGTGACCCTTCAGGGACTTGCTGAAGCTTTCAGTAATATTGGTGTACCCGTGTTTGCTGCGGATATTAAAGGCGATTTATCTGGTATTAGTCAGCCTGGTAAACCGCATCCTAAAATCAGTGAACGTGTCACCTTAATGCAGCTGGAGGACTTTCAGTTTTCGGGATTTCCAACCACCTTTTGGGATGTGTTCGGTGAACAGGGGCATCCTGTTCGTACCACCATTTCCGATATGGGCCCATTACTGTTATCCCGGTTGATGAATCTCAACGATACGCAGCAAGGTGTGTTAACACTGATATTCCGGGTAGCGGATGATAATGGCTGGCTGGTGCTGGATCTGAAGGATTTACGTGCCATGCTGCAGTTCGTCGCTGAAAATGCAGGCGAATTCAGGACGTTATATGGCAATATTTCTGCGGCCAGTGTGGGGGCAATTCAACGCCGGTTACTGGTATTGGAAGAGCAGGGGGCGGACAAGCTGTTTGCGGAACCGGTATTAAATCTCGATGATTTGCTGCAAACCGATGTGCATGGCAAAGGCGTTATTAATTTGCTGACAGCCGATAAATTGATGCAGTCACCGCAGTTATACAGCACCTTTTTATTATGGCTGCTGGCCGAATTGTTTGATCAGTTGCCGGAAATCGGTGATCCGGAAAAACCCAAATTGGTGTTATTTTTTGATGAAGCGCATCTGATATTTGATGATGCACCCAAAGCACTGCTGGACAAGATTGAACAGGTGGTGCGATTAATTCGATCCAAAGGTGTTGGCGTCTATTTTGTGACGCAGAATCCGACTGATATTCCCGATAGTGTATTAGGACAGCTGGGGAATCGTATTCAACATGCCCTGCGTGCCTATACCGCAAAAGATCAAAAAGCAGTTAAAGCCGCGGCAGAAACCTTTCGTGATAATCCGGCGTTTTCCACCACGGATGTGATAACTGATTTGGGCGTTGGCGAGGCCCTAGTATCAATGCTGGATGAAAAGGGGCGTCCGCAGATTGTGCAACGCACCATGATCAAGCCTCCTCAAAGTCAGATTGGACCCATTACGCCTCAACAACGTCAGCAATTATTGCGAAGCTCTCTGCTAGCCGGAGTGTATGACAAGATTTTGGATCGTGAGTCTGCCCATGAAGTGCTAGCTGAACGCGCTGAAAAAATGCAGCAGGCAGCTTTGGCAGAAAAGAATGAAGCAATGAAGGAAACGGTGAAACCATCGCGTGCGAGTAATCGTCAATCAATATTTGAAGCCTTTGCCAAAAGCGCGATGCGCTCGATTGGAAGTCAGATTGGTCGACGCTTAGTGCGTGGAATATTAGGTTCTCTGTTGAGAGGAAAATGATTTTTTAGTTATGTCGCTGACAATTCAGTAAAAATCATTTTACTTTTTGTGGCATTTTTCATTTGTAACTTTCGCCATAATTTTTTGGAACGGTTTGAAAGTTTTGCTTCCTGCTGATAAGCGCGGAAAAAAAACAGACGATCTTTTTCGGACCAGTTACCACCAGAGTGGCGATAAAGCGTAATCAAATCGCGATGAATGGCATTTCTTTTAAAAAGTTGCCATTTGAGCTTTTCCAGATCAATAAACCGGACTCGCCATGCACCATTCACATATTTAACAAAGATATGTTTTGGATACAGACAATTGTGCTGGTAGTGATGCTGATGCATTAATCTCAGGTTTTTGGCAACTTCAGTGAGTAATGCACGTTTTTGCTGGCGATCCAGTTTCAGTGAAGCGATATCCAGCGGTTGATAATCAGTAAGTGCCTTGGTCACCAGGATGGCTTTCATGCCACGCTGCCCAAAGAACAGCGCATTCAGGGTGGGGATTTTTTTTTTGGTTAAACGCCTGATATTGCGGTATTCCTTGTAGAAGGTAGCTTGACCTTTAAAAGGATGTAATAGCGTTTTACTGGAGTGATTTTCCTGGCGTTTGATAAAAACCTCGACGGCTCCCGACTCAACCTGAATAGGTTGTTTTATAACGCCACTCCAGCCACCTCGACGTACGTTGGGTTCTTCAAACCAGTTGGTATAAAGGTGCCACAGTGAGTCAAAGTTAAGACTGCTTTTTTGGGAAGCTGAGTCGTCTGTAAGAAGCAATTTAGATACCGTCCTAGCGCCACTAATATAAACCAGTATCTGAGGATATTGCATAACCAAGTGAATATTCAAGTCATTTGTAATAGTTCTGTAATAAATAGTGTTATTTTTTTTTAGGATTACCGTTATAAACTCAGATTTTTTTAGCGCTTTACGCTTTCAAGAGCAGATTTTTATTAGTCAAAGCTGTCACCAAAATGTCAGTCTATTCTGCTTTACAGTAGAATAAGCTTGAGTAACCAAACTTAAAGGAAGCCTCATGATAGATCCGAAAAAATTCGATGAAATCGCCGACACTATTACCCGTGCCTTGCCACCAGGCTTACTGCAGATGCGTGAAGACGCTGAAAAGAATATTCGTGCTGCAATGAGCTCTACGTTTAACAAGCTGGATTTAGTGACCAGAGAAGAGTTTGAAGTGCAGTCGCAGGTGTTGCTACGTACTCGTGAAAAGCTGGAAGCACTGGAAAAACGTGTAGAAGAACTGGAACAGCTCAATACAAAATAAACGTTTTACCATCACTAAAAAGGACGTTAGTAGAGAAATGAAAAAATCAGTGACTTTGATCCCATCAGCGCTGCTGGTGTTGATCATGCCAATGCTGGCAGGCGTTCAGGCAGATACGTCTTCACAATCTGCCGCTACGATCAGTCAAAACCATAAGCAAAGCCTTGAAGGACATTGGGTGGATACCTCAGGACGTGGGGTTTTAACCTTTGATAATGGCATCGCATTTTTATCACCAACCGGTGAAGCTGATCCACAGAATACCTATCAGGTTGAATTATCAGCTGATGATCAGTTGACGATGATACCTGCAGAGGGCAGCAAAAAAACCAATAAAACCATTACCACCGAAGTGGACTGGCAGAAACAAAGCTTCAGTTTCAAAAATGGACTTTATAACTTTGTGCGTCCACCGCAGATAAGTGCACAGGAATTGAATGGCTATTGGCATGAAGAAGCTGATATGCAGGCCCAAAGCATATCCGAGCCATGGAATATAAAGATAATGCCACACGCTACGATTACTATTGGTGGCGGGTTACCCAGGCATTGGGCACCTTTCAGAAAGGAGTTGATAGGGACGTACCGTTAAAAATGCAGCATGGTTTTGTGTTTACCGACCCTAAATCAAGCAGTCCCTATGTACATTATGCAATCAAAAAAGAGGGTGACACCATTCATTACGTAGATCGTAATGGTGCTACCTGGTCAGAAACCAAAACCGATACGCTTTACGTCTATGAAGTGCCAAAAGGCTTTAAAGAGATGAAAGACTGGATGACACCTTGATAACTCCGGCGTATATTTCTCCACATTTTTATCATTAGAGAATCCTATGTCTACATTTGAAAATGTCACGGTAACCCGTGAAGCCAATATCTATTTCGATGGCAAAGTCACCAGCCGCAAAGTCACCTTTGAGGATGGCAGCTATAAAACGCTTGGCATTATGATGCCGGGTGAATATAAATTTGGCACCGAGAAAGCCGAGTTAATGGAAATTCTCGCCGGCCAGCTGCGCTACCGTCTCGATGGCGACACCGAGTGGACACCGATTACCTACGGTCAGTCATTCAATGTACCGGCTAATTCATCATTTGATATCGAAATCACCGAATTAGTCGATTATTGCTGCAGTTATCTTGATTAAATTGTATTGAAAATGATTTTGCTAAACCGCCGTATGTTGCAGTACGGCGGTTTTTTTATGTCTTTTACCACACCTTCTGTCATTAAATCGTCATTTAACCTTCATTTATCGGTCATATACAAACCTTAGCATTCGATTGTGAACCGCAATACTGCGGTGCTAAATATTGCGAAAGGTGATGATATGACTACAACCAAGACATCTCAATCGATTCTCTCAATTGATAATCTTGGTATTACCTATCCAGGTGGTATTGAAGCATTACGAACAACTTCAATCGACTTTCAAGCTGGCAAATTCAATGTACTGCTTGGATTATCAGGAGCCGGAAAATCGTCGTTATTAAGGGCACTGAATCATCTAGTCAAACCGACTTCAGGTAAAGTGATTTCAGCCGAATTCGGGGTATTGAACAATCAACGTACCCTGCGCCGACATCGCCGTAAAACCGCTATGGTTTTTCAGCACCATCAATTGATCCTGCGTCACACCGCTTTACAAAATGTGCTGATGGGTCGGCTGGGTTATCACTCATTCTGGCGTAGCCTTATGCCGATGCCTAAAAGCGATTTGGAGCTGGCATTACATTGTCTGGATAGGGTCGGGTTGGCGGATAAAGCCATGACGCGTGTTGATCAGTTATCTGGGGGGCAGCAGCAACGAGTCGGTATTGCTAGAGCCTTGGCTCAGCAGCCCACCATCATTCTGGCGGATGAACCCGTTGCCAGTCTGGATCCTGCTACTTCCGAAAAAGTCCTGTCTCAGCTGAAAAAAATCTGTGCTGAAGACGGTATCACCAGCATTGTGTCTTTGCATCAGCTTGAATACGCCAAACGTTTTGCCGATCGCATTATTGGTCTGGCCAATGCACAAGTGGTGTTTGATGCTGCCCCTGAACAGCTTGATGACAAACAACTGGCGTTGATTTACCAGCAACCTGCTGAAAAAAATAAATCCACCCAAGATAGCCAACCCAAATCCTCCCCTGAACGTTTACCTACTAAAACTGCAACACAACTGGAGATTGCCTGATGAAACTGTTTAAACAATTACTGTTAGCGACATCCTTATTGGTCACTGCCGTTGCCCCAAGCATGGCGGCTGATGCTGACCCAGATCCGGATACGTTAAAAGTTGCCTTACTTCCCGATGAAAATGCGTCAGAGCTCATCAAGCGGAATCAACCGTTAAAAGACTATCTCGAATCCACGCTGAATAAAAAAGTAGAGTTGATTGTCACCACCGATTATTCCTCGATGATTGAGGCGATGCGATTTGGCCGTATTGATTTAGCCTATTTTGGACCACTTTCTTATGTGATGGCGAAATCGAAAAGTGAGATTGAACCGTTTGCTGCCATGGTGATAGATGGGGTGCCGACTTATCGTTCTATTCTGATTGCCAACGTCGATTCCGGTGTGGATTCATATGCGGATATCAAAGGTAAAAAAATGGCCTACGGTGACCGGGCTTCTACCTCCAGCCATCTCATCCCTAAAACGGTGCTGTTGGAAGAAGGTGGGATCGAAGCAGAAACTGATTATGAACAGCATTTTGTGGGAAGCCATGATGCCGTTGCAGTGAATGTGGCCAATGGAAATGCCGATGCCGGTGGCTTGTCTGAAGTGATTTTCAAGTATGTCGTAGAACGCGAACTGATTGATCCGGCGAAGGTAAAAGTGCTGGGTTACAGTAAGCCGTTTCCTCAATACCCTTGGGCCATGCGTTCAAACCTGAATGATGAACTGAAAGTACAAATCAAAGACGCCTTTATCAGTCTGGATGATGAAGAAGTGTTGAAGAACTTTAAAGCCGAGGGTTTTGCACCGATTACCGATGCAGACTATGACGTGATTCGTGATATGGGCAAATTACTGAATCTTGATTTTTCCAAGATGTAAGGTTGATTTATGACTACCCATGTCCTTGAACAATCAGAGGCACTGAAACGTTACAGCCAGCGCTGGAAAAAACAAACTCTGCAAGTGATGGCCTTATTGGCCATCATTCTGCTGGCAGCCTGGTATGTTGATGTCCTTAATTTTGAATTACTGGCGAATGGTTTGCCTGCTATTGGCACATTGGCCAGTGAATCATTTCCACCCGACTTTACCCATCTTCGTGACTGGTTTTCACCCTTATTGGATACCCTGGCGATGAGTATTGCCGGAACCGCGATTGCTGTGATGTTTTCGGTACCAATGGCGTTTTTAGCAGCTCGCAACACATCTCCCCATGGTGTGGTTTTTCAACTGTCACGCATCGTTTTGAATGCTTTGCGATCAGTGCCAGAACTGATTATGGGGATTATTTTTGTTGCTGCTGTCGGTTTTGGGGCATTACCCGGTGTATTGGCTTTGGCACTGCATTCGATTGGTATGGTGGGCAAGTTCTTTGCTGAAGCGATAGAACATGTGGATGAAGCGCCCGTTGAAGCAGCCCGAGCAGCCGGCGCTTCGCCAATGCAGGTGTTATATCACGCCATTCTGCCCCAGGTAATGCCTCAGTTTGCCGATGTGGCCATTTATCGCTGGGAATATAACTTCCGTGCTTCCACGGTCATGGGCATGGTCGGAGCCGGCGGCATCGGTTTTGAGCTGATGGGGTCGCTACGCATTATGCAGTATCAGGAAGTATTTGCGATTCTTCTGGTGATTTTGTTGATGGTTACGCTGGTTGACGCATTAAGCGGCGTGTTACGCAAAAAATTCAAGTAAAGGATGACAATGAAACCAAAACTGGTGATTACCCATAAAGTACATGATGAAGTGCTGGAAATGCTCGCACCGCATTGTGATGTGATAACCAATCAGACGACTTGCAGTCTTTCACGGCATGACACCATGCAGCTGGCAGCGGATGCTGATGCGTTAATGGTGTTTATGCCGGATCGGGTTGATGCAGATTTCCTAAAGGCCTGCCCTAAATTGAAAGTAATCGGTGCTGCATTAAAAGGCTATGACAATTTTGATGTGGAAGCCTGCACGGCGAACAATGTCTGGCTGACCTTTGTGCCGGATTTACTGACCGTTCCCACGGCTGAATTGACCATTGGTCTGATGGTCGGGCTGATCCGCCATATTCGGGCATCCGATGAACATGTGCGAAGCGGCTATTTTAAAGGCTGGCGACCACAATTTTATGGGCTTGGCGTTGAAGGCTCTACCATTGCCATTATCGGCATGGGAGCGATTGGTCAGGCGATTGCTCAAAGACTGTCTGGCTGGGATGCAAAATTAATTTATACCGATCAGCAGCCTTTATCTGCTGAAAAACAGGTGGCATTAAACCTGGAGTTTGTGTCACTGGATGAAGCGCTTGCACAGGCTGACATTGTGATTATGGCCTTGCCTTTAAACGCGCAAACGCAGCATTTAGTGAATGAACCGCGTTTAAAGCAGATGCAGTCCGGTGCGTTTTTGGTCAATCCTTGTCGTGGGTCAGTTGTCGATGAAGCAGCCGTTTTACGCATGCTGAGTAAGGGCCATCTGGCTGGGTATGCCAGTGACGTATTTGAAATGGAGGATTGGGCAAGAGCGGATCGACCAGGTGAAATCGATCAGGAGCTGTTGACGCATCCCAAGACGCTATTCACCTCACATATCGGTTCAGCTGTAAGCAAGGTTCGACTGGCCATTGAACAACGTGCCGCTGAAAACATTCTCAGCGTATTACGAGGTGAACGGCCACTTGATCCAGCAAATCAGTTATCTGACAAAAAGGAAATGTCATGCTCAACCTGATCTGGCTGAAAAGCCTGATAACCGTGATCGAGCAGCACAGTTTTCAGGCGGCGGCCAGTCAATTGGGTTTAGCTCAACCTACCATCACACAGCATATTCAAAAGCTGGAAGAAATGCTGAAGGTGTCACTGATTCAGCGAGGACGTAGTGGCTGCCAGCCGACAGAACATGCGTTAAGGTTGTTGCCTTATGCTGAGAGCATGTTACGTCTACAGGACAGAGCGTTACTGGCAATTAAGTCACCCAAGCTTAAAGTGGGTGCCAGTTCCAATATCGGTATTTATCTATTGCAGCCTTATTTACATGATTTCCTTCGCCATCAATCACAGGAGGAAGACAAGCTGGACTTACTGATTGATAACAATCCTACAGTTGCTGACAAACTGGAAAACGCTGAAATCGATATTGCCCTGATGGAATGGTGGTCATCTAAAGCCGGGTTTGAATCGCAAACCTGGAAAATAGAACCTTTGGTGTTGATTACACCCACGGATCATCCGCTGGCAAAGCTGCCATCAATAAGTAAATCAATTTTAGCCGGACTGGATTTGATAGGCGGTGAATCGGGGAGTGGAACAGGTCGATTGCTAAAAACGTATTTACAGGATTTTCAGCAGATGCCCAAAGTCACAATGCAACTAGGAAGCACAGAGGCTGTGAAACAGGCAGTTCGGGCGGGGCTGGGTATCTCACTGGTATTTGCCTCTGCCGTTGCCGATGAGGTAAGGCATGGAAGTTTATGCGCCATTCCGATTGAAGATAATGCTTTAAGAAAGTCCATCCAACTTGTCTGGCGACAACACCCGGCCGCTCAACAGAAACGGCCGGAGTTTGTCGATTATCTGCTACAGGATAATCCCTAGGGTCTGTTTACTCCCAATCGTAAACCAGATTCAGCCGATAATTGGTATCAGTCGTTTCAGCATCGCCGGCTGGTTGACTGTTGTACTGACTTCTCAGGCTGGCGCGTAGCTTCCAGGCTTCATCGTTGGTAATTGGCAATTCAGCGCCAAAATTAGTGACCAGCAGATAATTTTGTCCGGGGCTGCTAAACGAAGGGTAGTAAGTTAAATCGTGAAACAGATTCATTCGGCTATTGAGGTTGTAATTGGTTTCATAACCTAAAACGCCCGTTGGATCTTTTTCAGTGGTGCCATCAGAGTAACTTTCAAATCGATAACCGACACCGGCAAAGCCTTTAAAGACTAAATCCGGTTCCTGAATAAAAAATCGACCCAGACTGGCGGTGGCTATTGCCCGTAAATCCAGTTCTTCAAAATCATCAATCTCAAAATCGGCGCTGCCACGGGCAAAATAGTTTTCACTGATATCACGTTCTAATTTGATACCCGCCAGTTTCTCGTTCTCGGTTTGTTCGTCATCTTCCTTGGCATAATTGACTTCCAGGTACATGCCTAAACGTTCATTCACAGTTTCTCGGAAAAGCTCACCCCGACCGGTGACGGACATTCGATCAGTATTACCACTGGCTCCCTGAATACCAAATGCCAGATTACCGCTCCATGGATCCAGTAGTGCTTCGCGTTCCGCTCGGAGCTGTTGCACTTCGGCTGTATACGTTTCTTCCAATGCGGCTTTTTCCTTTGCCTGAGCTGTTTTGATTTGCTCAATTTCCTGCTGATATTGCTGTTCCAGTTGAGCATTCTGGGGTTGCACAGCATCTTTTTCCCACAGCGTATTAATCCGTTTTGGATCGATATCCACTGTACCAAATGCTGTACCAGTTAACTGGTGTTGCCCCTTATCATTAACAGTCAGCTGGCCCAGAACCCGATCACTACTATCAAGTTCAATAAGATGCTTCTGATCTGTACTGATTTGTGTCACTCGATTGAAATCAACGGTAACTTCATCGGCAAAAGCAGTATCCATAACCACTTTGCCTTCAGAAATCTGTTTAATAGAACCTTTAAGAATACTGCCATCATCGAGCAATATCTGATCCGCTGCGAGGCTGGTGGAAGTGAAAAGAAGAACGGTGGATATAGCGGTGCTCAATCGACGTTGAAGCATGATTTCTCCGTGTTTGATTAAGGTCTTCCGTGAATCTACGACGATTATTTGATGGATTACCTTTGGTTCAAAAATGCTTTGCCAAGGATGCGAAACCGAAGCTTTATAAATTGACTGAAACGTTATTTTTAAAACAATTTATTCGCGGTCTGGAAAAACGACTCCCACAGACCCTAAAAAATAAAACGTGAAAATACTGTGAAAAAGAATATTCATTTTCTTCAAATGACGTTTGGCTATTGTCACTTTTGAGAATTTTCACTTGGGAAAATTTCCTAGGTTTGCTGAAGCTGTGCCGTTATAATCTTTTGTTATATGGCATAACGCTTTAAGCCATCACCGATCCCCTTATCAGGATAAACAATGAAGTTCATAAATAACCTGCCGATTGGCAAGAAAATTTTCACCGTGGTCATTGTTCTTGGGTTGACCCAACTATTGATAGCGGCTTTTGCAATTTTAAAAATGCAAGAAATCTCAGAAGAATTTTCGGTGATGAATGAGATGGTTATTCCACTTGAAAGACGCGTCGCCAAGACCAGCGAACTTCAGTACAAAAAAGCCGCTACCTTGCAGTCACTTTTGCTGGATGCCCGCTCTGGTGCGCCCAGAAGTATCATCAAGACCCATTTCGCAGAAATAGAAAATATAACCACAGAGAGTCAGCTTACCTTGGCTGAAACCGTCGGTATTCTTGAACAAGCCAAAAGCACAAACCTGCAAGCTGAAATGCTGGTGGATGTGACAAGCATGTCGGAAAATATTGAAACAATCGTTCAACAGCAACAGAACTATCAGGCTTATGTAGATGCAGCGATCAATGTCATCAAACGGGGTGGCAGCATGTCCGGCGGTGGTTATTTGTCTGAAGAGGAACAGCGAGAACTAAAAACGATTGAAGCGGAATTATTCGTCACTCTGGCTGCGATGAAGGCGAGTATTGATAACATTTCACAACGTGCGGTCAGTAACGTTGAGCAGAAACAAAAAACAAGCATCCTTAGCCTGATAGCCATCGCTGCAGCATCATTATTACTTGGTGTCTTCATTTCAAAAATTATTATTAATAATATTGTCCGGCCCATCAAAGAGGTTATGAGTACCCTCAGCGCCATGGCACAGGATAACGATCTCACCAGAAGAATGACCTTCACCAGCAAAGATGAAGTCGGGGCGATGGGCGGCGTGTTTAATACATTCGTTGAAAAGCTTCAGGAGCTGGTGGTGGGGATTACTTCTGCATCCGAGCAGTTATCGACCGCCGCGGAAGAAACTTCGTCAGTCAGCGAAACAACCAATACCAATATTGCTAAACAGAAAAATGAAACAGATCAGGTTGCTACTGCTATCAATCAAATGACGGCAACGGTAGAAGAAGTGGCGGCAAATGCTGAGAAAGCATCAAATGCCGCCCGCAAAGGTGAAGCTGACTCTGAAGCAGGCAGAAATGTCGTTGAGCAAATCATGACATCAATTAATGCATTAGCCTCTGAAATCAATGATTCCTCCGGCGTGATTACCAAAGTGAAGACGGATAGCGAAAACATCGGTCTTATTCTGGATGTCATCAAAAACATCGCCGAACAAACAAACCTGTTGGCACTGAATGCTGCTATTGAAGCTGCCAGGGCAGGGGATCAGGGACGTGGTTTTGCAGTCGTGGCAGATGAAGTTCGTACACTTGCTCAACGCACACAACAATCTACACAGGAAATTGAATCGCTTATTTCAACATTACAGGCTGGTTCAGATAATGCGGTTCAGTCCATGGAGCAAAACCAGTCGAGTATTACCCAACTAGTCGCCAAGGGCACAGAAGCAACAGGTTCGTTGCTGGCAATCACACAGTCAGTCCGTGCCATCACCGAAATGAATCTATCGATTACCACAGCAGCAGAAGAACAAAGCCATGTGGTAAACGATATCAACCGAAATATTCATACCATTCAACATGTGTCTGAAAGCACTGCAGAAGGCTCAGAACAAGTCTCCAAAGCCAGCCAGGAAATTGCCAAGTTAAGTGAAAAACTCACGGCGATGGTTAGGCAGTTTAACGTTTCATAAAACAATCGCGTAAACCTTTTCTTTAAATTTAACCAGGGATTTGTTGATCTTCATAGTCACATTTGAATGATCAACAGACCCTTGAGGTCACAAACTTTATTTACTTGTAGATAATAATGAATATTATTTAGATTATTATTGACAGTAATTTTTGACTAGCTGATAATTTATCAATTCATCGTTGCTATACATGCGGCGATTCCTCTCCTCGTTAGTAAGTTGAAGATAAATGTCTCGCATTGATAATAAAAAAATCCCGTTAAAAGCTTTAAACACTAAGTCCCAACGTCATACTGCTGCTCTTCTTCTATGTACGCCATTAGTCGCTGTATCTCTTAGCGTGAATGCACAGGAAGAAAGCGATAAAGAAGTCTATCGGTTTGCCCCAATCATCGTTAATACTCAAGCCATGGCTGACGATGATGCAAATTCAATCGTCGCTCAGGAAATTTCGGTGGGTGGAAAAGTAGCGACCAGTATTCTGGATACACCTGCTTCTGTCTCAGTGATTACCGAAAAAGAAATTGAGCAACGCCATGCCAGCACCACCGAAGAAGTGTTGCAGTACACGCCTGGCATTATCACGGATTTTTACGGTACGGATGATCGTAATGATTATTTCCAGATTCGCGGCTTTCAGGCCACAACTTATCGCGATGGTATGACACTGGGTTCAATGCGTGGGGTGCGCGAAGATGCCTATGCCTTTGAGCGCGTTGAAGTCTTACGCGGTGCAAACTCAACCTTGTTTGGGGCTGCTGATCCGGGTGGATCGGTCAATTTTGTCAGCAAAACGCCAAAATTTGAGCAGTTTGGCAGCGGTTATGCCCGTTATGGTTCATTTGACCGCAAAGAGGTCGGTCTTGATGTCGGTGACACCTTAAACGAAGACAAAACGCTCGCTTACCGCTTTACCGGTAAATTTCAGGACAGTGAACGCGAATACGATTATTCCAAAGACGATAATGAGTTCTTTATGGGCGGCATTACCTGGGAGCCAACTGATTTCACCTCTGCGACATTATTATTGGATTACCTGAATCGCGATAGTACGCCTAACAGTGGTGGTTATCCTAAAGACAGGGAGTATGACCGCGATGAGTTTTATGGTGAACCCGATTTCAATTCTCAGGAAGTAGAACGCACCAGCATAACCGGCATGTTCAGCCATGACTTTGATAACGGTTTTATTGTTCGCGCTAATTTACGCTATAGCGATTTAACTGATGATTTTGGTTATGCTTATTTGACAGGCACTTCAAGCGCCGCAGGTGCAAACAGAGATTATTTTGGGACAGACAGCCAAGCTCAGGAGCTAATAGGTAACGCAATTGTGCAATATGATGCTCGCTTTGAGCACTTTGATACAAGTACGCTCATTGGTGTTGAGTATCGTGATGCATCTACCGAAGATAGTAGTATTTATGACCCGAATGTAGTCGCACCTATTAATATTGCCAATCCAGTTTATAGCGGTATATCGAGTCTTCCAGCACCATATAGTGCAAATGATCAGGATTACACAACGGAGTCTATTTTCCTACAACAAAACCTGTCATTTGCTGAGCGTTTTATTGTTACGGCTGGAGTTCGTACTGATCACATGGATCTTTCAAGTACGGATATTACCGGATTCGAAAAGTCGGATAATTTAACTGAAACATCATTGCGTGGCGCGCTAACCTATAAAGTTACAGACGAGGTTTCCACTTATATCAGTATGGTTGAATCGGTTGCTCCTCCATCAATTGGTGTAAAACCAGAGCGTGGTAAGCAATATGAAGTGGGTCTGAAATTTGCTCCTGCTGGTTCTAACGCGCTTTACTCAATGGCTATCTATGATCTGACCAAAGACGATGTCACTATCGCTGTTGTTCAAGAAAATGGATCGATTGAACGGGAGACTATTGGTGAATCAAGAGTAAAAGGGCTGGATTTAGAGGCCAAAGTAGAATTAAGCGATAGTTTCAGCTTAACCGGTGCTTATTCTTACATGGAGACAGAAGTAGTAAGCGGCACCTTACGTGATGGCTCTTCTATTAAAGGCAATGAGTTTACATCTGCACCAAAACAAATGGCATCGGTTTGGGGGCATTACACATTTCCTGCTCGGGATATGAGTTTGGGCCTTGGCGTTCGTTATACCGGCTCGTACTACTTCGATGCAGTGAATTCAGCAAAGAGCGATTCAGCTACATTGGTTGATTCTTCATTCAGTTACGAGTTTTACCAAAATACCGATTTAACGGTTTATGTACGTAACTTGTTTGATGAGCAACACGTAGTGGGATCCGGTACGGCCAATTATTACAATCCGGGCCGCGAAGTCCTGGCTACAGTTAACTATAACTGGTAAATCCATTAGCTAATCAAGAGGTCAGACATTTAACAATGTCTGACCTCTTTTTTATTGTTGATATAGGAAACTGATAACCAGGTTTGATTAAGCCGGGATTGGTCTTCATTACATAGCGCTAATCGTCTAGAATCGACTTACACTAATTTTCCAGGGAAGGAATATGAGTATTGCCACGGTTTACAGTCGTGCTTTGACCGGTATTTATGCTCAGGCAGTGACGGTTGAAGTGCATCTTTCTAATGGTTTACCCAGTCTGTCGATTGTGGGTATGGCGGAAACAGCGGTTAAGGAAAGCAAGGATCGCGTTCGATCGGCGTTGATTAACTCTCAGTTCACTTTTCCTCAGCAACGTATCACTATTAATCTGGCTCCTGCAGATTTGCCCAAAGAGGGTGGGCGATTTGATTTGCCGATTGCTTTGGGCATTCTGGCGGCTTCTAATCAAATTCCGGTGCAATCGTTAAGTGGTATGGAGTTTATCGGTGAACTCGGTCTTACCGGTGAACTGCGTGGTGTTCGCGGTGTGTTACCAACTGCATTAGCCACATCTGAGACTAACCGACAATTAATGGTGCCGTTTGAGAATGCTGAAGAGGCGGCCCTGACTGAACAGGGTGAGAGTTTTGCCGCTAAGAGCTTGTTGGAAGTCTGTGCACATTTGCATGATCAATTGCGTTTATCGACCAATATAAATCAACAGAAACATATTCAAAATAATTATGCAGACTTAGCAGATGTACGTGGTCAGGCATCTGCCAGACGGGCATTGGAAATCGCAGCTGCTGGATCACATAGTCTACTTTTTGCTGGTCCGCCCGGAACCGGAAAAACTATGCTGGCTAGTCGGCTTCCAGGAATTCTGCCGCCGATGACTGAGCAGGAAGCGATTGAAACGGCGACTATTCATTCCATATCGTCTGCCGGATTTGAGGTAGAAAACTGGATGCAGCGTCCTTTTCGGGCGCCACATCACACCGCTTCTGCTGTGGCCTTAGTCGGTGGAGGCAGCCAGCCTAAACCGGGAGAGATTTCGCTGGCGCATCAAGGTGTGCTGTTCCTTGACGAGTTACCGGAGTTTGATCGTAAAGTATTAGAAGTTTTACGTGAGCCAATTGAATCTGGGAAAATAACTATTTCCCGCGCCGCTAATCAAGCGGAATTTCCCTCTAAATTTCAATTGGTTGCCGCAATGAACCCCTGTCCTTGTGGTTATCTGGGGCAGGCAAGATGTCATTGCACAGAAGAGCAAGTCAGGCGCTACCGTGGTAAGATCTCCGGCCCGTTATTGGATCGCATTGATATGTTGATGGAGGTGCCGGCAGTGGATAAAAAACTGTTGCGACCTCAGCCTGATGATGTCCCGCCGGAATCCAGTGAAGTGGTTCGTCAGCGAGTGATTCAGGCACGACAGATTCAACTGGAGCGTGCCAATAAAGCCAATGCGTCCCTGCAACATAAAGAACTAGAGGTTTTTTGCACCTTGTCAGATCAGGATTTTCAATTAGTAGAAAAAGCCATCAGCCGTTTTGGTCTGTCGGCCCGTGCCTATCATCGTATTTTAAAAGTGGCCCGCACCATTGCTGATTTGGCCGGTTCACCCGACATTCAAACAGTCCATTTAACAGAAGCCATCGGCTATCGACGCCTCGACACAGCGAATTAATATTTAGTGAAAGATCTCAATCCGGAACAGCGGGAAGCTGTGCGTTACATCGATGGACCGTTGTTAGTGTTAGCTGGTGCCGGCAGTGGCAAGACGCGGGTTATTACCCGCAAGATTGCCTATCTGATCGAGCAGTGCGGCATCAAAGCCAGCAATATCGCCGCCGTTACCTTTACCAACAAAGCCGCTCGTGAGATGAAGGAGCGGGTTGCGGAGCTGATGTCTACCCGACAAGCCTCAGCACGTGGTTTGATGGTCTCCACATTCCATACGCTTGGATTGAATATCCTGCGTCGTGATGGCAAATCATTAGGCTATCGTCCGGGTTTTTCCATTTTTGATGCGCAGGATTCACTGGCAGTTTTCCGCGATCTGATGGGACGCGATTTTGCGGCTGACAGCGATCATGCCCAGGAAGTACAAAATCTGATTTCAAACTGGAAAAACCAGCTGATTCTGCCCGAACAAGCCGCCCAGATTGCTGATGGGGCTCAAGAGGAATTTGCTGCCAGGGTTTACCCACGTTACGTGCAGGCATTGCAGGCCTATAACGCTGTGGATTTTGATGACCTGATTTTAAAGCCAGTGATTCTGTTTCGTGAACACCGTGATGTGTTGCAAAAATGGCAGGCGAAAATTCATTATCTGCTGGTGGATGAATATCAGGATACCAACGGCTGCCAGTACGAGCTGGTCAAACAATTGGTTGGCATTCGTGAAAAGCTCACCGTGGTAGGGGACGATGATCAATCAGTTTATTCCTGGCGTGGCGCACGCCCGGAAAATCTGGTGCAACTGCAAACGGACTTTCCCCGATTAAATCTGATTAAACTGGAACAGAATTATCGTTCCATGGGCCGTATCCTGCGAGTTGCCAATAAACTTATCAGTCATAACCCCCATGTGTTTGAAAAGCGCTTATGGAGCGCTATGGGTGAGGGCGATGCCATTCGGATCATTGGTTGTCGTGATGACGAGCATGAATCGGAAAAAGTCATTTCCGAGCTGCTATATCACAAGCTCAAACACCAGGCGAGTTTCAAGGATTATGCGATTTTGTATCGCAGTAATCATCAGTCCCGTTCGCTGGAAAAAGTGTTACGCGAACATAATGTGCCGTATTTTTTGACCGGTGGCACCTCGTTTTTCTCGCGAGTCGAAGTCAAAGACATCATGGCCTATCTGCGACTGCTGGCCAATCAGGATGACGATAATGCGTTTTTACGGGTCATTAATACCCCACGTCGTGGTATCGGTTCATCCACCTTGCAGGCGCTTGGTGAATACGCCGCCAAACGTAACACCAGTATGTTCGGAGCCTGTTTTGAAATGGGATTGGCGGAAAGCCTGCCAGCTAAATCAGTGCAGAATCTGGAAGTCTTTACCCGCTGGCTGATTGATATTGCTGATCGCGCTGCTCGTGGCAATCTGCTGGACGCGATCAAAGATATGATCGAGGAAATCAATTACCGCGGCTGGCTGGAAGAAGTCAGCGGCGATCCAAATAAAGCCAATCGTCGTATGGAAAATGTCGATGAACTGGTTAGTTGGATCGAACGAATGATTGATCAGGACACCGAAGAAAAATCCATAGGTGATATTGCTGCACGTTTAACGTTGATGGATATCATGGACCGTCAGGCGGATGAAAATCAGTCCGATGCAGTGCATCTGATGACGTTACATGCTGCTAAAGGACTGGAATTTCCACATGTATTCATTGTCGGTATGGAAGAAGAAATCCTGCCACATCGAACCAGTATTGAAGAGGATTCCATCGAAGAAGAACGGCGTCTGGCGTATGTTGGCATCACCCGGGCACAACGCAGCCTGGTAATGACGCTGGCAAACACCCGCAAACGTTATGGCGAAAAGGTGGATTGTGAAGAGAGTCGTTTTCTTCGCGAATTACCACCAGAAGACTTGATTTGGATGACCGAAAAAACACAGGTCGATCCAGAAGAGCGAAAAGAGCGTGGCAAAGCCCATTTATCCAATATTCGCGATATGCTTAAGTAGCACATAGGTTGTATAACCTATTAGCGGATACGACTAAGGCGGTAAATATGAAAACAAAACTTCTGTACCTGGCGATGATGATTCCTGGCCTGGCAAATGCTCAAGTGTTTCTGGAACAGACTCAGGCCGAAAGTGGCAGCTATTACAAAGGTATACTCACCGTAACAGCAGGCTGTGATGGTTCGTCCACTACCTCCATTACCGTCGATATTCCCGAAGGTCTGCAATTTGTACAACCCATGCCCAAAGCAGGCTGGCAGCTGGAAATTGTTAAAAAACCTGTTGAACGACCCTTCTTTAAGGATGGGATTGAGATAACCGAAGCAGTAAGACAGATCACCTGGTCGGGTAATTCATTACACGATATTCATTTTGATGAGTTTATTTTCCGGGGCCGTGTCGGCGTTGGAGCTACCAGCGTGTTGTATTTCCCAGTTATTCAGAAATGTGAAGCAGGTGAACTGTATTGGGATCAAATTGCTGAGGTGGAACCGGTCAAAAAAACCATGCCCGAAACTGGTCCCCAATCCGTGATTGATCTGATGGAAGAAATGGAAGGGCTGGATAAAGAGCATCAAAATGATCAAGCGAAAAAATCAGAAATTTCAAGCGACGATGATCAGGTAAAAGCCGATCAACATCACCATGGTCATCAGATGGATATGACGGATACAGCCGATAAAATGGATCATTCAGCCCATTCTGGACATGGACAAACCACACTGCAACACCCCGCCCCGTTTGTCAAAGTGGTGGATGGCACCGGTGACCATAATCACCATTAATTCTCTCTGACTGAATAAAAAGGGCCCAGTTTTTAATTTAAATTGGGCCCTTTTTTTATGCATTATGGAGGAGTAGGCGGCTGCGGCATAGGCGGCGCGTCTTCAGCCTCTTTTTGTTTATCCTCATCCGGATCATCAGCCGGCTGATAGGTTCCTTTCGAAGGGTTTGGAACCTGAGGTGATTTTTCATCTTCTTTGTCCTCATATTCAGACTTTTTAGAAGCGGCGATAATAGTGGAGATACTCACTGAGCTTTCTCCATGGTTTTGTTGTAGTGTCATTATGTTATTTCCTTAAGGTAGTTAAAGAAGATATCTTGCAGCAATTGCAAGACTGGAATGACTAACGCGATAATTTGCAGGGGGTAACCATTCAATGTGGCTAACAGTATCTCAAGGTGAAAAATGAATTCGCCTTACGCATAACCTGCTTAGAGATTTACAGAATTGAAATGCTTTAGTGTTTTCTACAGTAACGTATATAAACAAAAATACAAGAACATGAGTTAAGACGATCCTGAATTATGTTCATTCAAATCTGCCCATGACTATTGCCAACCTTAATTTCAATTAATTCTGACTTTTTGATTTTAAATAAACAGGGCATTTTTGTCCGGTATTTAATAACGCATTAACTTTTAGAAATTAACTACAGAGACCCAAAGGGCGCAGAGAAAATAAGCTTTACTATCGATACATCCCTACTACATTAAAGAGATCTAAATATTCCAGTCTTTACCGAACCTTTTAATTTAGATGGTCAATGTAGGGTGGTCTTCCAACTTAAAGGCAGTCCTCTGATAAGTTGCGTCTCTGGTAAGATTGGTAAAGCAGAAGTCACCAAAGATTTGACCCATATCAACTGTTTGAATGTCTAACCCCAGTAAACTTGTTCTCTAGCTAAAACAGCATTTGCCAGACAAGGATCACACGCATATGAAACTTCGCTTTCTCGGTGGTACCAGCACAGTAACCGGCTCCCGCTATCTACTTTCTGATGATAACCACCGGTTACTGGTGGATTGTGGTTTGTATCAAGGAGTGAAAACACTGCGACGGCGTAACTGGGCGCCATTTCCGATAGATCCTTCAACTATCAATGCTGTGGTACTCACTCATGCTCATATCGATCATTCCGGCTATCTGCCGGCACTGGTGAAGAACGGCTTCAAAGGTAAAATCTACTGCACCAAGGCCACCCACGAACTGTGTAATGTGTTGTTACCAGATGCTGGTTATCTCCAAGAGGAAGATGCCAAATATGCTGCTCGCAAGAAGTTCTCAAAACACGAGAGCCCGGAACCGTTATTTACTGAAAAAGATGCCAGAGAAGCGTTAAAACATTTCGAATCTCTGCATTACCATGAGACATTTGAGCCGGTAAAAGGCTTTGAAGTCAGCTTCACACCAGCAGGACATATTCTGGGCTCATCCTGTGTGCATGTTCATCACAAAGCTTCAGACCGAACAGTGGTATTTTCGGGTGATGTAGGGCGACAAAACGACATTATCATGCGTCCACCGGAACCACTCCAGCACGCAGATGTACTGGTATGCGAATCCACCTACGGTGATCGCCTCCATGGTGAATCAGATCCCGAAGCGGTACTTGCAGAAATCATTACCAAAACCGCAGCCCGTGGTGGTATCACGCTGATGCCTGCTTTTGCTGTTGGCCGAGCACAAATGCTGCTGTATGTGGTGCATAAACTTATGGGAGAAGGCAAAATCCCCGAAATGCCGGTCTACCTGAACAGCCCGATGGCTATCAAGGCCACGGAGACTTTCATCAATCACCACAAAGAACATAAGCTGGATCAAAGCCAGTGCGCGCTGATAGATAATCAAACTCAGTACATCCGCACGGTAGAGGAAGCCATTGAACTAGATACCATGCGCTACCCGTGTGTGATTGTTTCCGCAAGCGGTATGGCCTCCGGCGGTCGGGTATTGCATCACCTTAAAACCTTATTACCCAATCCACGTAACAGTATTGTCTTCGCCGGCTTTCAGGCTCCAGGCACCCGTGGTGATGCGTTGGTGAATGGGGCTCAATCTGTCAAAATCCACGGTGCTTACTGGCCGGTAAAAGCCGAAATTCATAATATGGATTCCATGTCCGCTCATGGTGATTACAATGAAATCCTGACATGGTTAGAGCAGGGCAACCTCAAGCCCGATAAAGTTTACGTCACCCACGGCGAAGTCGTCGCCAGCGACACCATGCGTAAACACATCACCGAAAAATTTGGCTGGGATGCCGAAGTGCCAGAACTGTTTGAAGAAGTGGATATTTGATAACTCATCAGCTTTCAAAAAATAACCACAGAGACACAGAGGACACGAAGAAAAATTTTGAATTGCCGGTGCAGTTTTATGGCAGCTACTGAATTCGTCTGAATCAAATTCAAATCTTCGATTCATCGTTATATTTCAAATAAATCAAAGGTTTGTTTTAATATCAAAAACCGTATAAATTGTGAGCTATCTCTCATTTTGAGGCCGATATGAATATTCAGCCAGTATTGGCTTAGTTTTGCATTAGCTTTTGGAAAGGTACGAACATGGAAAATATCGGCGTTCGGAGTTGGTTGATAGCGTGTGATGAATCTGGCGTTCATGGCTCAGCCCATTATGGCTTTGGGAGTCTTTGGCTTAAGTGGCAGCGTCGCGGAGATTTTCTTGAAGATTTCCGAGCTATCAAGGAGCGTCATGGCTTTAGAGATGAGTGTAAATGGAACAAGGTCAATTCGGAGCGAAATTTACCATTTTACCAGGAGTTGATTTCTTATTTCTTTCAACGGCACTGGATTGTGTTCCATTGTTTGGTCGTCAGAAAAGACACTGTCAGAAAGGGTGAGTTTCATAACAATGATTGGGACTTAGCTCGTCGGAAGCATTTTACGATGCTATTAACGAACAAAATGGGAAAAGCGCTTAAGCGCTTTCCAGATAGAGAGCATGAGTTTCGTGTTTATGTTGACCCAATTGCTTCCCGATACGATAAGGCTGACGAAGCCGTTGAAGTAATCTCCAATAATGTGCTCAACCAAGAATTCCGAGGTAGATCGCCTGTTAAATCGGTGATCACTCGCGACTCGAAGTTAACTCCATCAATACAATTGTGTGATTTGCTGCTAGGTGCAGTTATGGAGACTTGGCAACAAAAAGCATCTAATCCTGCCAAGTTAGCTGTACGACAGATTGTAGCGGAACATCTCGGCTGGAATACGTTTGACTCGGATACTCACGTTCGAGAAAGGAAATTTAATATATGGTATTTCTTCGATCCTCCAAAAGAAGCGGTGCGGCGCGTAAAAACAAATATCGTGCATTTGAAATATCCATATCCTGATTCATAACGATATTTGGTCTTAAACACTCAATCTAAATGATGCGTTAAGAATTATTATTGGGCCACAGTCCTTAACATGTTAAATATATATCCAACATAGGGTTAGCAGATGAAAGTTTTAGCCATTCGTGCAGTCGTAATAACGTTAGTATGTGTGGCCCTATCTGCTTGCGCATCAATTGAAAAAAGCAGGTTGGCGGAACAGCCCACCAATCAGCCACTTTTAGCTGGCAAAGGTGACATCGTGCTGAGAGTTAACAAGAAACGTGATCTAGAAAACGCATTTGGTAATGCTGATATTTTCGGGCGTAAAACAAACGAAGGTTTCAGTGAACTTCGGTTCGTTGGGATTGAAAAATCAGGAGCGGTAGTTTTTTACCGAAATGATGTTCAAATAATAACCAATGAGACGACCATGAGTCGCAGTGGGGCTTCGACAACTTACGGTTCTGCAAACACGACAGCTTCCGGAAGTTACTATGGGAATGAAAATTACGGAACTGTCAGCGGGAGAGCCTCCACCAATTACTCGTCAACTACTTTGTCGCCAACAAGCGATTTTCACGCCATTATTCCACAGGGCGCCACACCAATAATATTAAAACCAGGCGATACCTCAATTGTGATGGAAGGTTATGTTGTGGAGGTTCTTGATGTGAGCAGCGGTGCTCTGAAATACCAAATTTTCGAACCATCAGATCTTTGAACCAGTTATTAATTTTCAATTGACTCTGACACTTTTGATTCATTCCCTCGTTACTTAATATCCATCGTTATTTACCTGAAGACAAACTAAGGAAAAAAAATGAATAAAAAAGTAATTGCCGTAACATCAACTACTCTCGGTTTCATTGTCCTGGCACTTGTCATTTCATGGCTAAGTGATAACAAACAAGTTGGCAAATTGTCACCATCTGTCATTGATTGTCAGACTTACGGGGCCGGCGAGGCTTGTAATGACCTTTTAGAGCTTGGAGTATCACCGGAGCTATCTAAGAGTAATAAGTCTTACCAATTGGAGAGTTCTGAAATAGCTGAAAGCCATGATCCAGAAGAAATGGAGAACCAGATTGATTTAACTTATCAGCACTTAGCTGAGAACAGCCACACTCTGCCAGAAAAATTTACTCAAAGATGGTCCTACACAAAGGTATCCCAAAAACAAATAAACACCAAACAACTGCAATTGATAGCAGCTAAATGTATCATAACAAGGAACCAGAATGGCCGCGAATGTCTTGAGTTATTCGAATTAGGCATTGCTCCTGGACTGTATTTGAATAATCAAACGTATCTTGAAAAGACATTCAAAAGAATCGCTAGTGCAGCAGAAAAATCAGACCCTAGTTTATTAAAAGATCTGGATGTGTATACGCATGAATTTGCTTCAGAGAATGGCATATCATTGCCTGAAAGTTATACTTCTCGCTGGCCTAAACCATAATTAAGTCAGAACCATTTTTGGATGTGAAATGACAGGAATATCAAGGGGTCAGCAAACTTGATATGAGACCAACGTTATTTGGGGATGAAAATGGCTAAACATCCTATCTTCAACATGCCATTTTCAAAGGTCTATCCGCTTTATATTCAAAAGGTCGAACGAAAAAATCGGTCAAAAAAGGAAGTGGATCAAATCATCTGTTGGCTGACCGGTTATGACCAAGCTGGCTTAAAACTACAAATCGAACTGGAAAATGATTTTGAAACTTTTTTTGCTCAATCTCCAGCCATTCATCCAAATAGCTCACTGATCAAAGGTGTGGTTTGTGGCGTTCGGGTTGAAGAAGTCGACGACCCATTAATGCAGAAAATTCGTTATCTGGACAAGCTTGTTGATGAGCTGGCTAAAGGCAAGTCGATGGAGAAGATTCTCCGGTACTAAAACCAGCTATCAACAGACTAGATACTTGATTAATTATGCGCGTGCTCCGGATGAGGACGATGATCTTCTACCCATTGATCGTCCATGCGTGGATCCATTTCAGCAAGAACGCTGCCGGATGCTGCCGGAACGGCAACATAGACATTCATATGGTCTTCTGAAACTCGCTCGCTTTGTAATGAGTAATAGCCTAATACCAAGGCAAACAACGCCAGCACGATAAAAAAGGCGATTGCTGAAAATCCCAGTACAAAACCCAAAACTAACGGTGCAATAAATGACCCGAAGCCATACGAAAACAATAAGGTTCGGCTAATCTCAACCAGGTCGGTGTTTTCATCAAATACATCATTGGCCCGGGCAACACTCAAGGGATAAATGCTGAACAAACTGACACCCAATAAAAATCCTACTGTATAAAGCAACGCCACACTATCACGCCAAATCAAAGGCAAAATCAGCATCAGCAGCAAAACACCAACACTGAAAAATCCAGACCAGGCCAGCATTTTCCGACGGCCTAAACGATCCGATAACATGCCCACAGGCAATTGCGCCATCAGCCCACCCAGAATGGTAATCGTCATAAACAATGAGACCACCTTAGGCTGATCAAACAGATTTAAGACGTACAGCGGTAGCATGGTGTAAAACGCGCCAACAAACACTCCACCAATAAAGCTCCCCACCAATGCCAAAGGGGCTATCGATAATAATTTTGGCATGCTGTAACGTTCAAAGGGCTTTAATACAGGTTGCGTGACACGCGTCACCGCGACCAATACCAGCGACCAGAGCACCAGAATGGAACCCAGAATGAAAATCGTATTGGCTGGCATCTCCAGTATTAATAGCAATTGACCTAATGCCAATGCCAAGAAGAATACGATGGTGTATATCGCAAGGATTTTACCGCGGTCTTCAGAGGAGCTTTTTTCATTGAGCCAGCTTTCTAATACGATCAGCATGGCGTAAAAGGCAAAACCGGATACCAAACGTAATGTGGCCCAAAACCAGGGATCAAACCATAAGGCGTGCCCTAAAAATGCCATGACCATAATTGCAGAAAAAGCCGAAAAACTGCGTGCATGACCTACGGTGACGATGAGTTTTTGACTGAAAATTGCGGCTAACATCGCGCCCAGGAAAAAAGCGGAATTGATTAAGCCGATGGCGCCCTCATTGAGGCCTTCCTGTTTCAGGAAGATGCCGATGAAGGTCATCAATAAACCGTAACCCGTTGCTAACAGTGCAATAGAGAAGAACAACGATGAAATCGGTAATAAGGCTCTTTTGAAAAACATGGGGGTTCCTGAACGAAAACAGCTTGCTGCGTGTAAACACAGCAAGCCACTATTTTGATTATTTTCTACACAAATTCAAGGCAGGATACAGCAAACTTGATTTATGTGGACTATGTTTATAACTGATCCTTGTGTGTTCATTGGAGTGGATATAAATATCTTCTAAATTGAAGGTACGATATATTCTCCCAATTCCTGAATTACCTCTTTCGCGGGACGTTTTCCATACTTGAGGTTGATCGTTACGTGATTAACACCTGCACCCTTAAGATGTAATAAATAATTCAACAGCGCTTTAATCCCAGTGCGAATGCCTAAATGGATGGGAGTTGGCAGCGTTTTAGGATCTGCAACTAAATCTATGTAGAGAGACTGTGCGAACGGTTTGAAAGGTTGATTATTCTCGTCCAATATTCGATACCACTCTTTGACAATTCGATCATGAATTGCGAGTGGTCTGGGGTAGGTAATCCATCCATCTGCATTTTTTGCAACCCAGTCTAAGCTTTGTTGGCTATGTCCAGTGACAAATAATGGAATCACTTCTTTTGCCTTAGGCAGACTGTCCGCTCGACCGTCCAAGACGCCATAAGAATTGTTGTACCGTGGTAACGTGTCGTACAGCAATGTTTTCAGTGTCTCGAAATGCTCTCTAAACAATTGCCCCCTTGATTCTAGGTCAACCCCAAATGCTGGAAATTCAATTGGTCGGTCACCTGATGCAACACCTGCTACGATACGACCATTGCTAAGTATATTGAGTGATGCTAATGATTTAGCCAGATGAACAGGGTGTCTTAGTGGCAGTATGAGCGATCCTGTCGCCAGCTTTATTCTCTTAGTATGTGCTGCAATCCAACTCATATAGACTAAGGGATCATAAATTTGTCCTACATCGCCAAACAGGGGATCTCGCAAAGGAACATCTCTAAACCAAAGCGCAGAAAATCCTGCCTCTTCTGCCAAGCAAGCCAATGACTCCTGATTGGCCATAGTTGGAACATCCCCCTGATAGGATTCAAGGGGAAACATAAGGCCTAAACTTAATTTTCCTTCAGTAAATATGCTGTTGGCATTAGTCGGTTCATTTTTCATGTAACCATGCTCCACTAGATTTTTGTCGAAATAATTGTTCGACCTCGTACTTTTCCATACAAGAAGCCGATTGCTTTCCCTTTGACCTAATCTAACGAAATATCCTCAACCATCGCTTCGGTTTTTTCGAAATTCAGATAACCTAAGCCAATCTTTTGCTTTTTGTTCTCTGGGCCATTATGCTCTTAATGGCTGCTGTTACACCTCTTAATATCACTGGCGCAACGCTTGCTGGACCTGCGGTCACGCCACAAGCGGTAACAAATCCACCATATTGTGTTGAGATGCAGGCATTTGCCAATACATCTCTGTGATTTGACTCTCAATAATCCAAGTTAGCGTGTGTCCCTGCTTATATAGTATGCAGAAATCCCGGCAGCGAGAACTACCGGGGTTTTTAAATATCAAAAGTCCAGTTGGGCTCCCAGTTTGATGGTGCGTGGTGCGCCCTGGGCAATGCTAGAGCTGCCTGCAGAGGTTAACCAATAGGCTTTATCTGTCAGGTTCTCAACGTTCAGCCGCAGTGTCAGTAGTTGTTTGTTGAGATCAATTTCATAGCGAGCGCCCAAATCAAACAACGTCACTGACCCGACATGCCATTGGTTTGCCGTATCCAGTGGTCGTTGGCTGGTATATTGCGCGCCGCCGGTCAAGGTCAGCTGGGTATTCGGCACCTGATATTCACTGTATAAACGGAACTGTTTGTCGGCGACACCTTGTATTGGTTCTCCTTCGAGGCTTTCATCAGTAGTTTTTCGGTTGGTGGCATCCAGCCACATTGCACTGGCTCCCACTAACCATTGTTCATTGATTTTGGCCCGGGTGGAGAGCTCAAGACCTTCATAACGTGCTTCACCATCCTGGCTGAAGACATCATTCTCATCCTCGTAGGTGAGGCCTTTTTGCAACTGGAAAACTGCCATATTGGCCGACCAGTTATCATGCTCAACTTTGATGCCGGTCTCGTACTGTTTGCTGATTAACGGTTCAAAAACCTCGCCAGCATTGGCAGCGGTGTTCGGTGCTGTGGCACCTTGTTCAAAGGCCTCTACATAACTGGCATAAATGGACATCCATTCGAGTGGACGATAAATGGCTGCGAAGGAAGGGGTGATTTCACTCTCTTTATAATCGCCATAGTCATCCTCAAGACTACCGTAGCGTGCCCCAATAATGAAATCCCAGCTGTCGCCGACATTCAGCGTATCGGAAAGAAATACTTCTTTACGGGTGACTCTGGAATACTCATTAAAGCTGGCATCACTTTTATCAAGATGGCCAACTGGACGCTCGAAATCAACAGGGGAAGATACATTACCCGATCCCAGTGGAATAGCCAGTGTACCAATACCGCTGCTATTTGATGAAATAGTGCGGGTATGTGATAAACCAGCCACCACATTATGCGTAACAAGGCCGGTTTCAATGATGCCACTGAGCACATTCTGTGTCTGATAGCTTTTGAACAGATTGTTGTAATTGTAAAGTGTAGCCGAATAGTTACCATCGCCATCCACGTACAAAATGGGCATCAACGGGTTGCGGTAGCTGGTGGAATAACGATAGGAAAGTTTATTGTTCCAGTTATTATTAATCTGCCAAATTAAATCACTGCCCGTGGTAATGTGCTCCGATTCGTAGCGGGTCCACTCTGGAGCCAGGCGTTTATCACCGTCAATTGGACTGACAATATTGCTGACTGTGCGATCAGTGAAAGAACCGTCGGAGTTGGGGGAAATCGAAAAATAACCACCATAGCTTTTACGCTCAGATATCAGTGCATCTGCCTGCCAGGTCAGATCCGGCGTAATACGTAAATCGACGGCAACAGAAGCTGATTTACGGTAGGCCTCACTGTCATCGACATAAGTGTCACCAGCCTCACTGACCACATTAACGCGGTAACCAAATATATCATCTGGACCGACACGACCGCCGACATCGCCGTGTGCCATTAGCAATCCGCTATCCATCACTTGTGTGGAAACACTGGCTTTGAATTCTTCTGTTGGCCGTTTAAGCACATAATTGATGATGCCGCCGGGAGCAGCAAAACCATACAGAAAACCGCCCGCACCTTTCAGAATTTCTACGCGTTCAAGGTGTTCCAGAGGGAGGTCTTTGGCACGGCTGCGGAAATTCATTCCATCGAGTTTCTGTCCGGTATCGAAATCCGGATTGATGCCGCGAATCGAAAATGCGTTATTTTCCGTGATCAAATTATTCGATGAGAGGCTGATAGCGGCATCAAATTTGGTTAACTCACCCAGCGAACGTGCCTGCAGATTAGCAATGTAATCTTCAGAGTAAGTTTCAATGGTAAACGGCGTATTTTGCTTTGAGAGGTTTCCCAGTGCACCAGCGAAAACATCACCCACCCGATAGGCATTGGCGGCCGAGCCATTCATACCCAGACCTTGTACCTGCATCGTCGATAAAGTGACGCTTTGATCATCCTGATTGGCTTGATGCAAAGCGTAACTTTTGTCACCTTGAGCAACTGCGACCAGACCACTGCCGTTGAGAATATGGCTTAATGCATTTTCAACGGTATAGTTGCCTTGTAATCCATCACTGCTCTTGCCGCTGGCTAATTCCGAAGCACCCACAAGATAGATTCCAGCCTGGGCAGATAAGCGGGCCAGTACCTGACTAAGCGAACCGCCGGGGATATTAAATTGTTGCGTGGCTTGAGCCGCAGATTGCGTTGTTTCTGCCTGTGCAGCAGGTAGTGTCAGCAACGTCCCTATGCTGGCAGCAGCAATAAGATGGATCGAAAGTGCCAGTGGCTTAAATCGGTTTATACCCGGTTGTGTGTGGCGTTGTGGTTTCACCATTGTTTTACCTCATCGAGTTTAGTGTTGATACAGATATAAACGGATGAGGCGTGTAAACCCGGAACCATAATTTGAAATAAAACGAAAACAATCTGTAGGTATTTGATTAAATTGAAATTTAACTCTGGATTGGTTCCAGAATGATCCACCCTGGAAACACCTGACGTGCCTGTATGGGCAAAACGCTGGTGAGCATTGCCAAAACACGGTCAGTATCCGCTAGCGGGAAACTGCCATACACTTTCAGCTGAGCAACCTCATCAGAGATATTGATATAGCCATATTGATAACGGTTAAGCTCGGCAATCAGCTCCTGCAGTGTCATATCTTCTGCCACTAACAATCCCTGTCTCCAGGCCTGTCTGGCAGTTACAGCATTCTGTTTTGGCATTATCTGGCTTTCATTAAAACGGCTTGTTTCACCTGCTTGAAGTTCAACATAGTGGTCGTTATTGGTATGAACAGACACTGAACCGTCATAGACGGTGAGCTCGATATCCTGTTGCAGGTTCATCACGTTAAATTGTGTTCCGAGCGCAGTTAATCTTCCATGCACCGTATCTACAACGAATGATCTTCTGACATCTTTTGCTGTCTCGATAAAGATCTCACCCTGGAGTAACTCAATGCGTCTTTGTTGGGTTGTGTAATCAACATTGATGGCACTCGCTGTGTTTAACCATACCTGCGAGCCATCTGGCAGGTTGATATCAGTTTGTTGTCCGACACTGGTGCGGTAGTCAGCAGCCAATGCCATCACACTGTCAGGCAGCCATTTTCTATTCCAGCTGAAATGACTTGCTAAACCAATCACAGCAATACTGGCCATGCCACTGAGAAGTCGGCGGCGTTGACGTAATCGTTGATTGGCATTGTATAGATTGTCAGCTGTGCTATGCGGGTCGGGTGTTTGCTGTAAGGGCTGGAAACCCTGGCTGATTTTTTCCACGTAAAGCCAGGCGGTTTTATTCTCAGGTTTGGCATCAAGCCATTTACGCCAGCCTGACTTGTGGTCATTGCTGGCTTGACCATCACGAAGAATGGCAAACCATTCGGCGGCTTCTTCCAACGTCTTATGAGAAGGCTCAGCCATTTTATGATTGTGGTTCAGAAATGAGTTCGCGAGTTGTTTGCGAGGCTTGCAGTTTCAGGCAGGCCAACATGGCCTTAGCCACATATTTACGCACCATGCGATCCGAGACACCCAATTGAACGGCTGTTTCGGCATCTGTCATCTGGCATACGACAGCTAAAAGAAATGCTTTGGCGGCTTTGGCTGGAAGCTCACTCAACATCAGATTAATTTCTTCCAGGGCTTCCAGCACTGCCACCTGTCGCTCGGCTGAGGGCGCGGTTTCTTCCGGATAGCTGGAAAGTGTATCGTGCCAGGCTTTTTCAATTTCCTTTCGACGCCAGAGGTCGATACAGAGGTTTTTGGCGGTAGCTCGTAAATAACTGCGCGCCTGATCGCTACTGGAAAAGTGGCGCGATGAGGGAAAACCAAGGAGGCGGAGAAACGTATCCTGAGTCAGATCAGCGGCTTCAGTACTATTACCTAATCGTTGGGATAACCAGCCTTTTAGCCAGTTATGATGTTCGCTATACAGCACCTGTACATGATGGTTGATGACAGATTGGGCACTGCTCACGAAAAGCTCCTGAATGCTATTTGGTAATGAGAATCAATATCATTCTATTGATTAAAATAAAACATAGCAAGTGAGCTGTAAGTCAGGAAGTAAAATGAATGGTATTGCTACTCAGGATGCTGAGTAAATGATTGATGTAAGGCCAGTGAAAAAGTGTGGAGTGGAGAAAAAATGTTCGATCAGTGCTTACTTATCATGATCGTTGCGTGTCACTAAAAATTCCAGACCGGCACCTACATCTTCTTCGCCACAGGCAGCCATATCATCAGGGCTGGCGGCCTGCGCATCTTCATGATTGAGTATCAAATCACGTTCGTTTCTCGGTTTATCTTTTTTAGTTTTTGCTTTGTCACTGACTTCAACTGAGCTTTTTGGCGAAATGGTGCTGTCGTCCATAGCATTTTCCGGGCCGTTAGGACTTTCCGCCTGAGTAGATTTAGATTTATTGCTCATGTTGTTTACCTCTAGTGACATCAAAAGTAAGACTATTTGATAGCAGGGAGAATTCCGACTTAACGCTTTGCCTTTTGTAACCACTTATCCAGTTGATTACCAAACGCTTGTCGATCACGTTGATTAAAAGCCGGTGGGCCGCCCATCTGTTCGCCGCTGCTACGCATGGTTTCCATAAAATTACGCATGGTCAGTCGGGCGCTGATAGTGTCTGTAGTATACAGTTCACCTCTTGGGTTTAAAGCCAATGCGCCTTTTTCAATCGCTTCGGCGGCAAGCGGGATATCGGCGGTGATGACTAAGTCACCTTTCATCAGACGTTCGACAATTTCATTGTCCGCGACATCAAAACCGGATTGCACTTGCTGGAATTTGAGAAAAGGTGAGGGCGGTAATCTTAAGCTATGATTGGCAATAAAAGTGGTTTGGGTTTCTGTTCTGGTAGCAGCACGATAGAGGATTTCTTTTATTACCACCGGGCAGGCATCGGCATCAACCCAGATTTGGGGCTTACGTGGTTCAATTTCGGTCAATTTATTTTTCCAACTGGCGGGTACGTTCCACCTGTTTAACTTTGATATGAATGGCAGCTTTTGCCATCAGATGTGCGCTTACCGGTGCAGTAATAAAGAGGAAAAGCGTCACCAGGATTTCATGCAAGCTGACACCATCTGTTTTAAAACTGAAATGAATTGCCGAGGCAATCAGAATAGCTCCCACGCCAAGTGTGCTGGCCTTGGTCGGGCCATGCAAGCGCATATAAAAATCGGATAGTTTGTACAGGCCGATTGAACCCACCAGCGTGAAAAACGCACCTATTAAAATCAAGATAGCTAAGACCCATTCAAGCATAATTGCCTCTATTCCATGATATCGCCGCGCAGCAGATATTTGCTTAGCGCGAGCGTACCCATAAAACCCATTACCGCGATTAATAAAGCCGCTTCAAAATAAAGAGCACTTTGCAGGTTTATACCCAGCAGAATCAGCAATGCAATGGAGTTGATGTATAAGGTATCCAAAGCCAGGATTCGGTCTGGTGTATTCGGACCAATAATCAGCCGGATAAAGCTTAGCAAAATCGCTAAACCGACCATGATGAACGCGAGTGATAAGGCCAGATTCAGCATGTGACAAATATCTCCAGCAATGGCTTCTCGAATTTGCGATGTATATCAGCTTTGATCGCTTCAACATCATCAATATGTAGCGCATGAATCAGTAAATAGCGGCGATCTTTTGAGAGATCACAACTGACAGTTCCTGGTGTTAAAGAAATGGTATTGGCTAACAGCCCGATGCCGACAGAACTGGTTAATTTCAGTTCATAATGCAGGAAGCCCGGTTTTAAATTCTTTTGAGGCCCCAGGATCAATTTGGCTACGACGGCGTTGGCTACCAGAATTTCATACAATACTCTAAGCACATAGAGCAATAACATCCATGGGTGCCGAATACTGATTTTTTCAGGCCAGTAACTGGAGGTCAGCCACGGAATTAAAATTGCCAACACTGCGCCCAGCACGATATGACCAGGGCTGATGGTGTTATTCAATAATAACCAGATACCCCACAAAATCAGCGTGAGGAATGGATGGGGAAATAGTCGCTGAAGAATCATTTGCTGTTATTTCCTCCATATGGAACTGTACTTAATACAGCATCAATATATGCCTGACCGTTGAATAACTGTCCAGCAATCTGAGTGTTCATATCGGTTAAAGGTTTAGCAAACATTACCATTAATGGACTGACCAGCATCAGCAGGAAAACAGCCACGAAAGCCGACTTATTTAAAGGACTGGTTTTTTGACCTTCTTCCTTTTGCACACTGTAAAACAATAATGAACCCGAACGGACTACCGCTATGATCATCACTAAACCGGCAGTTAATATCACGCTCAAAATGGCTGCAAACCAAGGATGGTTAAGAGCAGAATGTAAAATCATCACCTTACCGAAAAAACCGGATAACGGTGGCATACCGGTTAAGGCGATACCTAACAGCATAAACACTGAACCGACGATTATTGGCCGATCAATCGGAATGGCTTTGGTAAACGAATCGGAATAAATGCCACGGCCTTTCATAATCACATCGGCTATCAGGAACATTGCTGCACCAAGCATGGTGGAATGGATTAAGTAATACAAAGCGGCAGCAAGGGCGGCTTCATTATTGATACCGATGGCAACCATTAAGGTAGCGACTGACGCTAGTATCAAATAGGCGACCTGACGACGTAATGCACGGGCGGCCAGCACACCCAAAGCGGCCAGAGCCAATGTTATTAAACCGAGTAGCAATACCCATTCAATATGCACAAACGCCAAATCACCGGCTTCTTCGCCGAAGATCGTGCCATGGACCCGGATAATGGAGTAAAGACCAACCTTGGTCATAATGGCAAATAATGCTGCGACTGGAGCAGAGGTATAGGCATAAGCGCCGGGTAACCACAGATAAAGCGGGAACATGGCAGCCTTAATACCAAAGACCACCAGTAACAAGACGGCCGCGGTGGCAACGATGCCTTGATCCGCCTCTGATACGTTTCGCACGGCGATGGCCATATCAGCAATATTCAAAGTCCCCAGAATGCCGTAAAGCGTGCCGACAGCGAACAGGAATAAGGTTGAACCTACCAGATTGATCACCACGTAATGCAGACCTGCACGGGTTCTTAAACGCCCCCCGCCATGGAGTAATAAGCCATAAGAGGCGATCAGTAGCACTTCAAAAAATACAAACAGGTTAAATACGTCGCCCGTCATAAATGCACCGTTCAGGCCGAACAGTTGCAACTGGAATAACACATGAAAATGCTGACCCTGTTTATCGGTATCGGTACGAATCGCATACCATAACGCGCCCAACGCCAGAAGGGAGGTCAGCAACAACATCAGTGCCGATAGGCGATCCAGCACAATGACAATGCCAAAAGGCGCTTGCCAGTTGCCAAGCAGCACGACTTGATAAATCTCGCTGTTGGCCAGTTGGAAGCTGACAAGGCTCACACCCACCAACAGAGTAGTTAAAATCAGACTTAAAATACGTTGTGTATCAATGCCTATGGGACGAGCCATCAGCATCAGGATGCCGCCAATTAACGGCAATAAAACCGGCAAAATAGTAAACGGACTCATGATTGGCTCCGTTCAGTTTCTGTCTTTGTACTGTTATGTTTAGTGGCTTTCAGTTCATCATCTGAGCGATGCAAGCCATCAACATGATCATTACCCAGCTCGCTACGGGCTTTTAGGGCCAGTACGATGAGGAAAGCCGTCATCCCAAATGCAATTACGATAGCTGTTAATACCAAAGCTTGAGGCAGGGGATCGGTGTAAGCTGCAGCGGCAGGATCAATAACGGCCGGGATGCCGATTTGCAAACGCCCCATGCTAAATAGAAAGACGTTTACTGCATAGGCAAGCAGAGTCAATCCCAGTACTACCGGAAAGGTTCTTGCTCTAAGTGTGAGATACACTCCGCAACCTGTCATCACGGAAATGACACTGGCAATTAGCCACTCCATTACTTGATATCCTCAACATTGATGAAATGTGCAGCATGACTCAGTTTGCCAAGCTCAACCAGAATCATAACGGTGGCGCCAACCACCACCAGAAATACCCCTAAGTCAAAGGCTATGGCACTGGCCACTTCAAATTTACCCACTACGGGCCAGTTCAGATAGGTAAACGCAGATGTCAGGAATGGATAGCTCAGTAACATGGAAACGACACCTGTACCGGTAGCGATCAATAGACCCAGCCACATTACCCGATGCATATCGGTCCGCAACCGCTCATTGGTCCAGTCGATACCGTTAGCAAGATATTGTGAAATCAATGCAACCGAAGCAATCAGGCCGGCGATAAATCCTCCGCCAGGCAGGTTGTGACCACGAAGGAATATATACACTGCAACCATCAGCATTAATGGGAACAGCAGCCGGGTCAGAGTCTGCATAATCGGTGGGTGTGGGTCATGACTCCATTCCAGTCCTTCAACATCTTTTGCTGGTGCAGCAAGCTTGAGTCCTTCCAGCATGGCAAAGACCCCGAGACCGGCCAATGCCAGCACGACTATTTCACCTAAGGTATCAAAACCACGGAAATCAACCAGAATCACATTGACCACATTGGTACCACCACCACCCGGTTTGGCATTCTCTATAAAGAAATTGGCAATGGAGGTATATTCACGACTCAATACAGCCATGGTCAACAGGAATACCGCAACAGCGGCAGAAATGGAAATAATCCCATCACGGCTTAAACGGATATAGCTACGTTCCTGAGGGGTGTGCTGTGGCAAAAAGAATAACGCTAACAGCAGCAACACGATGGTCACCACCTCAACAGAAAGTTGGGTCAGAGCCAAATCCGGGGCTGAGAATTTCACAAATCCTAACGCTACCACCAGACCGACCACGCCGATACTAATCAGAGAAGTCAGGCGCTGATGATGCAAAACGACTGTTAACAGGCTGGCCACAATCAACGTCAATGCCATCAGAATGGTGATGACATCGGCTTCCATTAAAGCTCTGTCACCAAATAATGGTGAGTTAAACTGGAAGAACGTCAGGATGCTGAGCACCAATGCACCGCCAATCACCCAGCTCACGGAAGGTTGTAAGGTAGTTTGATCAAAATAATCGGTTACTTTTTTGGCGAACCGGATGGTTTTCCACTGCAGCCAGTCAAACACGGCTTTACCTTCAATCCCGTGTAAACATCTGTCATGCCAGGCAAACAGACGATGTCGTACGGTATAAACCGCCACCCCTAAAACCAGGGCAATAAAGCTCATCATCAATGGCAAGTTAAAGCCATGCCAGATGGCCAGACTGAATTCCGGAGCCGGGGCCTGCAGACTAGCGGCAACCGCTACAGACAGAATCGGCCCAATCAGTAACATTGGGGCTACCCCAACAATGAGACATAACACCACCAGAATATCGACGGGTATTTTCATAAAACGCGGTGGTTCATGAGGTGTTTTAGGCAAATCAATTGGTTCACCATTAAAGAACACATCGTGGATAAAGCGCAGTGAATAAGCGACCGAGAAGATAGCGGCCAGGGTGACTAATGCCGGGATGGTCCAGGCTGCCAGTGTGGTATCTGACGCGCTGATCGCCTGTTCAAAAAACATCTCTTTACTCAAAAAACCATTCAGTAATGGGACACCGGCCATTGCGGCGGCGGCGATCATGGCCAGCATTGCCGTATGCGGCATCATTTTGAATAAGCCGTTCAGTTTACGCATATCACGGCTACCGGATTCGTGGTCAATAATACCGGCGACCATAAACAGTGAACCTTTAAAGGTTGCATGATTAATGATATGAAAAATCGCTGCCACCAGTGCCATTTGGCTGCCAAAGCCGAATAACAGGGTAATAAGCCCCAGATGACTTAAGGTTGAATAGGCCAAAAGCCCTTTCAGGTCATGCTTGAATAAAGCGACATAGGCACCGATCAACAAGGTCAGCATACCGGCCGTACCGACCAGCCAGCTCCATTCCGGGGTACCCGATAAAGCCGGGAAAAAACGCGCCAGTAAAAAGATACCGGCTTTCACCATAGTGGCAGAATGCAGATAAGCTGAGACCGGGGTAGGGGCAGCCATCGCATGCGGCAGCCAGAAATGGAATGGAAACTGCGCTGATTTGGTGAATACCCCCAGCAAAATCAGTAGCAATGTCGGCAGATATAAATCATGACCTCTGATTAAATCGCCCGACGCCAGCACTTGAGTCAGTTCATAACTGCCAACAATATGGCCCAGTAATAACACGCCACCCAATAAGGCCAAACCACCTGCGCCGGTGATCGCTAAGGCCATTCTCGCACCTTGACGGGCATCCTGACGATGCTGCCAATAACTGATCAGCAGGAATGACGTTATTGAGGTGAGTTCCCAGAATACGACCAGTTGCAACAGGTTTTCAGATAATACGATGCCCAGCATAGAGCCCATAAACATCAGCATATAGGCGTAAAACCGTCCCATAGAATCTTTGGCTGAAAGATAGTAGCGAGCATAAAAAATAACAAGCAGACCGATCAGCAGAATCAGCAAGGCAAATAACAGCGCTAAGCCATCAAGCCTGAAGGCAATGTTAAAACCAATAGCTGGTAGCCATGACCATTGTTGAATGAGGGTTTCGCCAGCAAATACAGCTTGCATGGACGGGAATAGAATCGCCAACGTTAACAATGTTGTCAGTCCAGCTACCCAGGCAGAAGCCAATCGATTGTATCGGGTAGACCATGCAGCAAGTGGAGCGGCTGCAAATGGGAGGAGTGCGGCTAAGGGAAGATTAAAACTGAGTAAGCTCATGGCGGCTAATGTGATCCCTGTCGATGCTAGACGATAATCGTTTCAGCATGTGGCTTAGAATGATTAAATTTTACTCGCTGAGTTTTCAGTTATCCGTGAGAACCGAATATGTTCGGTGCTCACGGACTAATATTTTTATCGGTTATTCAGCCGAAGAGGTCATGTAGTCGACGGCAGCCTTAACTTCATCATCACTCAGTTTTGGATTGCCACCACGTGCCGGCATCATATTAAAACCGTTGATAGCATGAGTATAGAGAGTATCCATGCCTTTTTCGATACGGGGAGCCCAATCATTTGCATTACCAATTTTGGGCGAATTCATCATACCGGTTGAATGGCAGACCGCACAAACCTGAGTCACAACTTGTTTACCGACGCTAGCATCGGCAGCATCATCTGCAGCCTCAGTTTCCTCAGCTGTGGGAGCCTCTGCAACCTGTTCTTCACCAATGTTTACTTTGGCTACTGGTTTTAATCGCTCTGCAATTGCTTCAGCATCCATGGGCTCAGGTTCGACTACATTGTCGGCAATAGACAGCATATTCGACAAAATTAAATTAGCGATTAAAAACAATACCCCGACAACAATTAAACTGCCGATCAGGTACTTTGGTGTATTAGAAGATTGCATGGTTTACCTCTGACTCCATAATAGTGGCATTAATTATACGGGCATATGTTCAGCCGCGCTATGTATCAGATAGCGCTCCAAGCGTGATTTTTCCGATTGTTTGACCCAGGCTTAATAAATGATGAGCCTGATCAAGTGTTTGTGGCGTTAACTGATCAAAATGCTGCTGCGAAACAGGTTGTAACTGGTTTAAATCAGCCATCTCTGCAATACGTTGCAGAATATAGCCCTGTTGCTGAATATCGGCTGTTTTCATATTAGGACGGGTAAACATAAACTCCCATACCAGACCGGCGCTTTTGTTTTTTAACAGGTTCAAATCAACTGGTTGCTGGAAGCTGACCACGAGGGCGATTAACCCTTGAGGTGCAATCAGTTCAACCATTTGCGGGTAGTAATAATCACTGTCATTCAGACACAGAATATAATCTGCAGCTGGCAAATTTGCTGCCTGATAATTATCTTTCAACTCACCCTTGTGACTAATCACCACATCCGCACCTAATTTTTTACACCATTTTTGTGTTTCTGGCCGTGATGCCGTGGCAACCACCTTGAGGCTGGTGAGTTGTTTTGCCAGCTGAATCGCCATCGAGCCGACACCACCGGCAGCGCCAATAATTAATAAGGTTTTATCGCGATCTTTTTCTGCATCAATTTTCAGTCGATCAAACAGCGATTCCCAAGCTGTCAAAGCCGTGAGTGGTAACGCAGCTGCCTGATGGGGCTGCAATGATTTTGGCGCTTTGGCAATAATCCGCGAATCCACCAGTTGATGAGTTGCGTAACAGCCATCACGGCCAATATCACCGGCATAGAAGACTTTATCCCCCACCTGAAAGTTCTGACATTGTTCGCCAACGTCAGTGATGATTCCAGCAGCATCCCAACCGATGGTTTTGCCATTGGAGGCATCCTGAATAGTTGATTTCACTTTCAGATCCACTGGATTTACCGCGACAGCTTCTACTGAGACCACAACATCGTAACCCGTGGCTTTGGGCATTTCTTTTTGAACACGTTGGGCGGGGCCGGTTGCATGTTGAAATTGTAATGCCTGCATAACTATTTCTCCGTTAAGCGTTGAAGTGCATTGAGATAAGCGGTTTCGGATGGCGGTTGTTGGTTTTGCTGGGCCAACCACAACTGTTCTGCCAGACAGTCAATCATCATATGCTGTGCTTTATGCTCATCAGCCGTCTGGGCGATTAGACGCTGATATGCCTTTACAATTCCGGCTGGACGATCGGTGGAGAGCTGTTCAAGCACCGCAATATGCAGGCCCATATGCAGATAGGGATTGGTCTGCCCGTTTTCCACAAAATACTCCTGACCGGGTTGAATCGGGGAGGAGAGCAGGTTGTGATATTCCGGATGTAACACAATCACATCGGCAATCATTTGTTCGAGCGCGGTAAGTATTTGTCCGGATTGCATTTTTTTCCAGACATCATGGTATTGCTGGCGTAACGCATCACGATCCTGACTGAAAATGGCCATCAGGCGGTTTTCCGCTGGCGTTGAGTACGCCGGTATTCATCACATAAATCGGTAACGATGCATTGATCACAATGCGGTTTTCTGGCGGTACATACATAGCGGCCATGCAAGATCAGCCAGTGATGGGCATCAAGTTTGAATTCGTCCGGGATCACCTTCATCAATCGATCTTCAACTTCACGGACATTTTTGCCTTTCGCCAGACCGGTTCGGTTCGACAGTCGAAAGATATGGGTATCCACGGCCATGACCGGATGTTTAAAAACGGTGTTGAGAATAACATTGGCGGTTTTACGGCCGACGCCGGGTAGGGCTTCCAGCGCTTCGCGATCATCGGGTACTTCACCACCATGTTTGTCGATTAACTGCTGGCAGGTTTTGATGACATTTTCCGCTTTGCTGTTAAACAGTCCGATGGTTTTGATATAGCTTTTCAAACCATCCAGACCCAAATCCAGAATGGCCTGGGGTGTGTTAGCCACCGGGTAGAGTTTATCGGTAGCTTTATTGACGCCGACATCGGTTGCCTGAGCGGACAGGATCACGGCGATCAATAATTCAAACGGCGTCTTGTAGTTCAGCTCGGTAGTGGGCGATGGGTTGTGATCGCGCAGTCTGCTGAAAAATTGTTGCCGCTGCGTTTGATTCATCGTTAACCTGTTGTGGTTTGCGGAGTCAGTACTTCAGCTTTCACTTTCTCGGTCCGATTCGCCACACGGGCATCAATTGCATTTTTCAATGCCACGATAAGTCCCAGACCAATAAAGGCGCCGGGTGGCAAAATCGCAATAAGAAAACCACGATAATCATCGATGACTGTAATGGTTAAACCACGCGCTGCCTCACCAAACATTAAATGTGCCTGACTGAATAAGGTGCCCTGGCCAAGCAGTTCTCGCATTCCACCCAGCAGTACCAGTACGGCGGTAAAACCGATACCCATCATCAAACCGTCAAGTAATGACGGGGTAACAGGATTACGTGCAGCAAAGGCTTCTGCCCGGGCAATAATCGAACAATTGGTGACAATTAACGGAATGAAAATACCCAGGATCAGGTAAAGCTCATGGAACCAGGCGTTCATTGATAATTCAATGGCCGTTACAATCGACGCAATAATTAAAACAAACACGGGTAAACGTGCTTCATCGGGAATCTGGTGGCGCAGCATGGAAATAATGCCGTTTGAAGCCACCAATGTCAGGATGGTGGCAAGTCCCAGCCCCAGGCCATTGATGACGGTGTTGGTCACGGCAAGCAATGGACATAAACCCAGTAATTGCACTAAAGCCGGATTATTTTTCCACAGACCTTCTTTAATAATCTGATTGTAGATTGTCATGTGTTTTCCTCTGCCGGGATAAACAACTTACCCTTATTTGCTTCAAAAAATTCCAGTGTACGCTTGATGGCATTGACCACGGCACGTGCGGTAATCGTCGCACCGGTAAATTGATCAAACTCACCGCCATCTTTTTTAACTTTCCAACGTGATTCATCCGGTGATTCCAGTGATAGTCCGGCAAATTGCAGGATCCAGTCATCACGTTGCACATCAATTTTATCGCCGAGACCAGGGGTTTCCTTATGGCTGATAACCCGAACTCCCGCCAGCGTGCCATCCGTGTATATGGCAATCAGAATTTTGATACTGCCACTGTAACCATCAGGGGCCACAGCGGTTAATACGGCTGCCACGGGATGACCGTTTTTTCTGGCTCGGTAAACAACGGTTGGCTCCTCGGTACCTAATTGCGGCGTCGGCGGTAACACGAGTGTGTCACTCAGGATATTATTGTCATATTCTTGTTTAGGCACCAGCACATTTATCGCTTCGAGTAGGGCCTGACGTTCATTTTCTCTGATCTGTTCGCGAGTACTTTCTTCAGTAAAAGCAACCAGAGTGGTGGCCACAATAGCAAACACAGCCAGCATCAGCCCAACTCGAAATGCCGGTTGATTCCATAATGCTTTCATCGTGTTGCTCCACCATATACACGTGGTTGAGTGTAATAGTCGATTAACGGTACCAGCATATTCATCAAAATAACGGCAAAGGCAACGCCATCCGGATAGCCGCCCCAGATACGAATCACATAGGTCAGAATGCCAACGCCGGCACCAAATACAATACGACCTTTCAAGGTGGTAGAACCCGAGACCGGATCGGTCGCAATAAAGAATGCCCCCAGCATGGTGCCACCACTGAGTAAATGAAATAATGGTGACCCTGACACAGTGGGGTCAATTAACGTGGTAATACTGCTGATGATCAGCAAAGCCAGAATCATGGCGACAGGAACATGCCAGCTAATGACTTTGCGGTAAATTAACCAGATACCACCCAAAGCAAACCAGATATTGATCCATTCCCAGCCCAGCCCACCGACCATGCCGAACAATTCCTGACTACTGATAAATTCAGGATGCCGATCCAATACAATCTGCGTTTTCATTGCATCAAGTGGGGTTGCACCTGAATAAGCATCAATGCCCAAACCATTAAACTGACCGGTAAAAATTAATTGCAGGGCACTTAACCATCCCATTGGTTGCTCAGCAATCGACTGCACGGGTAACCAGGTGGTCATTTCCAGCGGAAAAGAAATCAAAAGCAAAACATAACCAACCATCGCCGGATTAAACGGGTTATAACCCAGACCACCATAAAGGTGCTTGGCGAAGATAATGGCAAAGGTCACACCAATTACCGTCATCCACCATGGCGAAAGTGGCGGGATAGCTAATGCCAGTAAAATAGCTGTTACCGCAGCGCTGCCGTCACTCAGGAAAGGCTTTAATGGCCGATGACGAAGTTTAAGCATCACCGCTTCGGCGATCAGGGCAACCACCACAGCAAGTGTGACATTAATCAGCACACCGGGACCGAAATAATATGTCATGGCGATTACTGCTGGAACCAGTGCAACAAGCACTTGCAGCATTTGTAAGGTGACGCGGTTAGCTCCAGCTAAAAACGGTGGGCTCAGCCGAAAAATGGGCATCAGGCTTTTTCCTCATTTACCGAATCTGCTGATTCTGCGTTTGTGGTGGATTCTTCTTTGGCTTTGGCTGCTTTGGAAGCCGCCAACGCAGCTTTACGCTGCCGCTGCCGCTCTTCTTTTTCCTGCTTTTCGCGTTCCAGTCTGGCCAAACGGCTTTCATGACGCTCACGAGCCAGATCAGCTTTTTGCTGTTCACGTTGCTGATTCATGATTTCGGTTTTGGAGAATCGGAAGTAGGAGACCAGCGGAATTTTGCTGGGACATACATAATCACAGCAACCGCATTCAATACAATCAAATAAATTGTAATTACGGGTTTGTTCAAAATCTTTGGCGCGTGAATACCAGTAAAGCTGTTGTGGTAACAAACTGGCAGGGCAGACGTCTGCACAATCACCACAACGAATACACGGTAACGGCTGAGCAGGTGGGGCAACATCATCCACCCCGACCAGAATACAGTTGGCGGTTTTGGTAATAGGTAAATCATCACCAGCCAAGCTGTAACCCATCATCGGCCCACCCTGAATAAAGGGCTCATCGGGTTGACGTTTGGTTTCACAAAAATCCAGTAAATCTTTGATCGGAGTACCAAACAATGTTTCAAAATTACCGGCGTGAGGGACATCAGTACCGGTAACCGTCACGACTCTTGAAATCAGCGGTTCACCATGCAGAATCGCACGACCCACAGCATAGGCAGTACCCGGGTTATGACAGACGATCCCAATATCAATCGGTAATTTATTGGTAGGAACCTGTTTGCCGGTGACCACCTGAATCAACTGCTTTTCGCCACCGGTTGGATAACGGGTCGGCACAATGACAATTTCGGTTTGCGATAAATGTGGTCTGCCGGTCAGGGCATAGCGTATTGCCGCAATCGCCTCAGGTTTATTATCTTCAATCGCCAGAATGCAGCGGGAAGCTCGCAGCGCAAATAACATGATCTCGACACCATCAAGAATGCCATCGGCACGTTCACGCATCAGCATGTCATCACAGGTGATGTAGGGTTCGCACTCAGCACCATTTATCAATAAGGTTTCGACAGTATGGTGTACACCCGGATTGAGTTTTATAAAGCTGGGGAAACCTGCTCCACCTAAACCGACAATGCCTGCATCACGAATAATTTGCCGTAACTCATGTGCGGAGTGTTGACGGAAATCGGCTATTTGCTCGCGTTCAATCCACCGATCTTCACCATCGGTTTCGATGGTAATACAAGGTGCTGAAAGCCCGGAAGGATGCGGAATAGCATGTTCTCCAATGGCGCTGACCACACCAGAGGTAGGAGCATGCAGACATACTGAAACATGTCCTTCCGCTCTGGCGATACGCTGGCCTTTTAATACGTTATCGCCAACTTCGACAATGGGCACGGCCGCTGCACCGATATGCTGTTGCAGGGGCAATACCAATTGTTTGCTCAATGGTGTTTTGCGAATCGGTTGCTGCGTAGAACGTTTTTTATGTCCTCGCAGTTTCAGTCCACCGGGGAAATTGCTTAACGGTGCACTCATGAGCCGGTCCTCCGTTGCAAATCAACATGGGAAGGATCCGGCCAGCGCCAGGTATGTGGATTTGGTTGGGTTTCGACCATATCAATACAATCTACCGGACAAGGTTCAACACATAATTCACAGCCGGTGCATTCATCAGCGATAACGGTATGCATATGTTTGGCTGCACCCAGAATGGCATCTACCGGGCAGGCCTGGATACACAGCGTACAACCAATGCAACGATCTTCATCTATTACGGCCAGTGTCTTGGGTTTTTCCACACCACATTCTTCATCCAGTGGTTTGGGTTCTACATCCAGCAGATCGGCCAGCGCCTGAATAGTGGTTTCACCGCCCGGGGGACAACGATTGATATCAACTTCACCGGCAGCAATCGCTTCAGCATACGGGCGACACCCGGCAAAACTGCATTGTCCGCATTGTGTCTGTGGCAGAATTTTATCGATTTGATCAACAATTGGATCACCCTCGACTTTGAAGCGGATTGAAGCAAATCCGAGTACAAGTCCAAGGACCAACGCGAGCAGCGTGATGGCAATGATGGCTGTCAGCATACGTTAGACCTTCACCAATCCGGCAAAGCCCATAAAGGCCATCGACATCAGTCCGGCTGTGATCAGCCCGATTGCGGCACCCTGAAAAGGAACAGGCACATCAGCGGCGGCCAAACGTTCACGCATTGCTGCGAAAATGATTAAGACCATTGAAAAGCCTACAGCAGCCCCGAAGCCATACAAAGCAGACTCAAGGAAGCCATGTTTTTCCTGAACATTAAGCAGTGCAACACCTAATACAGCACAGTTTGTGGTAATCAACGGGAGAAAAATACCCAGCACCTGATACAGCAGAGGGCTGGTTTTATGCACCACCATTTCAGTGAACTGTACGACGACTGCAATGACAAAAATAAAGCTGATGGTGCGCAGGAATTCAAGGCCCAGCGGAGACAATAGATATTCATTTATCAAATAGCTGCTGATAGAAGATAAGGTCAACACAAAGGTGGTTGCCAGTGCCATGCCCATTGCTGTTTCCAGCTTACGGGAAACACCCATGAACGGACACAGGCCAAGGAATTTCACCAGCACAATGTTGTTCACCAGAATGGTGCTTAACAAAATTAGGGCATAGTCAGCCATTTAATAACCTACTGATTTTCTCAGGAATTCACTTGGATTCACGCTTAATCCTGATTCAAATATAAATTACGAACCGAATAGTATAGCTTAATAACGCTTTTTATGTAGCGTTGCGATAGAGGTTAAGGCTTGATGTTGAAGGACTTAGGACCGTTGCAACGAGTTTGCAATCTGACTATGAAACGCAGCAAAGATTCCATTGTTTGATCTTTCATCTCCGCCTTGTCGGTCACAAAAATAGCCGCCAGCAGTGGTGGATATGAAAGATCAACAAG